>Ga0075117_1000217_pt1 | contig 40824 bp, 33 predicted proteins | sample AntAceMetag02UKJ_FD_69789 | JGI IMG/M metagenome (GOLD analysis project Ga0075117, IMG submission 69789) | Saline lake microbial communities from Ace Lake, Antarctica - Antarctic Ace Lake Metagenome 02UKJ | ecosystem: Environmental > Aquatic > Non-marine Saline and Alkaline > Saline | place... | reverse complement strand
TCTACGTTTACCATCCAAGTTGCACGAAAAGACATTTTTGCTGCGATCGCCTGTAGCCTTACAATCTCTACCACTGCAACCTGGAAAGGAATATCTGGCTTAATAATTAATTTAGCAACCATAACAAGTGCAGCCGTTAGCTCATCATCTTGCATGAAGTCTGCTATCTCGGCCAAACCGTTTACCTGGTCTAGAGTGCTTCTGTCCTGTGTAATGTTTTCCATATTATACCTTTACTCTAGTATACACCATCTCAGCCCTAGGCTGCGCCAACAGGATTCTCTTTCAGGGAGTCTGTTATGTCTTGCCTCTCCTTGCTAGTGACGCTTCCAGAAGCTGGAAACCAAGGCGCAAGAATATCGTAGAGCTCGTCTAGCAGGTTAACATCTTGAATCTGGTACTTCTTCATTTCTACCCAAGCTTTTGGATCTCCAGCCATGCACTTTATCCATAGATCAAACCCAGAGTGCTTAACTTTTGAGCCTACCCCTAGAGTCTGGGCTACGTAGTCTAGCTTGTTAGATGGGAACTTAAAGTTGGCTTTTACAATACTCATAAGGTCCAGGTCTTTGGTGGGTTCTGGAGCGGCCAATCCGTTTTCTAGAAACTCTCTGTTAATGTGCTTGTGGTCAAATGCGGCTGAGTTCCAGCCAACAAGAACATCCGCCTCGTCCATCAGGCTCCAGAGAGACTCTAGCATGTTCTTCTTCCCATCGTGATGAATAGACTGAAAGGTTGTTTTCTTTTGCCCATACCAACGAGCGCCGAAGCACATCATCTCCGTGTTCTTAATAATCTGATTAATTCCAATGTTCTGATCCCAAAGCCCCCAAGTATAAACCTGCAGGGGTGTTGTTTCTATATCTAGCATTAGTGTCTTCATTGTTCTCTCTCTTCCAATAGTTGCTCTAATAGCGATAGCTCTATGATGGCTAGCCTTGTCTTAAATGAATCTGTTCCTATAACTGCAATTATTGCAGGATCGTTCTTATTCTTGACTGCATCCGTAGAGGCCTTGGCCCAAACATCTTTATTGATAGTAAAGCTTTTACCCACTTCTTTAAAATCAACAGTAAAGCCTTTCCAAAATGCGTCACCTTTTGTTTGGCCTCTTCCAGAATTCTTGCCAAGCTTGGCGCCCATTCTCTTGGACTCAGATCTCTCGCTCATAGTCTCTCTTTGTTTTCTTTATAGTTAATTGTACCTTAGTTAGGTGGTTTTGTCCACACATCCAAGTAAGTTCCGTTACCTCTGGATAATGCCTAAGTGAGGTCACGGGGTCCTTGCATACATGACAGTTAAACTTTCCGGTGTATGTGCTGTATCGGCTAGAGCCCATTGACCTTGTCCCTAAGCTCTTGCTGAAGGGCAGAGTCCTCTCTGGCACGCTTTACGAACGCGTCTCTTCCCTGAACCTTTGTACCGTCTGGAAGGATGTACCAAGCACCTGTACGCTCCACATAGCCCACCATCTCTGCCGTATCTACAAGGTCTCCAATAACATCGATTCCAATAAGGTCTCCCTTATAGTAAAACCCATACTCTCCAGACTCTCCTGGTGCAGAGGTCTTAGAGTTTTGAACCTCCCAGCGAACTGTCCGACCTAGCTTTTGTTCTATAAGCTTGTCTCCAACTTGAATCTTGCCTTTAATGGCCTGACCATCAGACGAGGATGAGAACAGCTTTACGATAGTTGAGGAGAAGAACTGAGTTGCATTACCTCCAGTTGGAATAGACTGAGTATACATTGCTGTAATGTTATTCCTAGCCTGAGAGATAGCAACAATCAGAGCTGGCTTCTCCTGATTATTCGCATAGTTAATCATCATCCAAGCATGCTTTAGGTCCTTTGACTCTGACCCAATCTGCTTAGTGTTGTCCAGCTGCTTTAACTCTGTAGAGTCTTTCTCGAAGTATACCGCTGGAAGAAGAGAGCTTATACTATCTATCACAATCATGTCTACGCCTGCATGCAGCAGGGCTACGACAACATCTACCATGTCGTTGATGCTCCTTGCCTCTGAGTAAATCAGCTGTGTGGGGTCTACCCCTAGCCTCTCAGCCCATTCTGCATCGTATGACATCTCTGCATCAACCCAAGCACAAAGTTTTCCTTCTTTTTGTGCCAACCCGATTGTCTGCAAACACAGAGAAGACTTGGCGCTAGACTTGCTCCCCCAAAGAAGAACCTGTCTGCCATACGGAAACCCACCACCCAAGGCCTTATTAAGACCTGGGCTAGGAGTCTTCTGAAACTCTGTCTTGATTCCCACCGCTGGTGCCACCTTCTTTCGTAACTTTGGATCTAATAAAGCTAGAGCCTCATCAATTGTTGTCATGTACGTCCTCCATAATTATTGTTCCATCTTTTGTTTTTGCGAAGCTGAAGACATACGAGCTGCCTTCTTTTATTTTCATGTAAGCCTTTGAGAACTGGGTTGGGAACACCGTTACGGGGTGAAGCTCTCTGGCGGTATCTGCAAGGGTTAGGTATGCCATTTTCTTTCCTGCCTTCGTTACCCGTGATTTAAACGACACAACATACATCTCATCACCCTTAAAAGGAAGAGTCTTGTAGTTTAAGTATTTAATTAGTGATGACTCCACCTTACCAATGTCGTCAATCTGTATCGCATTAAGAACTCTGTTGTCACTTGCTAGTAATAGATAGGTCTTCCCTGGTTCTATAGTCGTCTGCTCGTCGTCAAAGATGCCAACACTACCAGTCTTATCTAGCAACTCTATCCTTGACCATCCAGGTCCCCTCTTTATACTCTTGACCATGCCCATAAGTATGAAGGATCCCTTGTCGTCAAAGTCTTCAACATCATTAATGAATGCGTGAAAGTGTTGTGGCACAGATATATTAAACTCTGGGAGGTTCAGGAACTCGTAAAGGTTTTCACGAATCTCATCGTCCTTACGAGGGTTGTCTTCGAATGTTGCTGCACCGACTACCCGTAGGGCCTGCAGGGACCTGCTGTTGACACCACTGCCCTTCTTGGAAGTGAAGGCCTCTAGGTCGCTATAAGACTTGAATGGACGCACTGCTAAAAACTTCTCGGCAATGTTGTCTGAGATATACTTTATGCCTGTGAGTCCGAACCTGATGCCCTTACCTTCGATCTTGAAGTCAGCATCTGAATCATTGATATGAGGAAGCTTGATAGATATTCCCATACGCTTAGCCTCAATTAGGTATTCTGTTCTGGCGTCCTTGTCCTTTTCATTCTTAAGGATAGAGTACATAAACTCTAGTGGGTATCTATTCTTTAACCATGCTGTCCAATAGGAAAGAGTTGAGTACGCCACGGCGTGAGACTTGTTAAACGAATACCCAGCGTGAGCCTCGAAGTCTGTCCAAAGGTCTAGTGCAGCATTAGGGCTTAGGTAGTTAGATGCACCCTTTACGAACTTATCCTTGAAGACGTCAAACTCTTTAGCGTCTTTCTTCTTTCCAATAATCTTACGAACAGTGTCGGCTTCAGACATACTCATACCGCCTAGGTATACACATGCCTGCATGACCTGCTCCTGATACAAGACACAGCCGTAAGTTTCAGCCGTAAACTCCTTAAAGACTTTGTGGTGGTAACTAATGCTCTGTCTTCCTTGCTTGCGAGCGATGTAGTCCTTACCAATGGTGTTTGCGGCACCTGGTCGGACCAAAGCATTAGAAGCTGCTAGCTCAGAGAAGTTCTTGACGCCCATCTTAACTAGAAGATTTGTATACGGGGTAGCCTCACACTGGAATACCCCCTTGGTATACCCGTCTGATAGCATTTTGTAAACATTGGAGTCGTCCATGTCAATTTCTAGTAGGTCAATCTTCTTTCCGTGACGCCCCTCTATTATGTCTAGGGTGTCTCTTAGGACTGATAGAGTTTTAAGGCCCAAAGCATCGATCTTGATTAGACCAATACGCTCTGCCTCGGTCATGTCTACGGCTACCACAGGGATTCTCTCCTTAGTTCCAGGAGAGACCCTAGTCTCCATAGGGGCAAACTTGAAGATAGGCTGCTTTGACGTCACAACACCAGCTGCGTGTATGCCAGTCCCACGAATTCGTCCACGTAGCTGCTCTCCATAGACCTCAATCTCTGGGTACTTCTCTCTGAACCATTCGGCCTGACGGGATCGGCAATAGTCTTCCCACGTATCAATAACCTTTAGGACCTTGTTGACGTCTGTAAGAGGTATATGAAGGACTCTGGCGATGTCTCTGACTACCCCCTTATCTTTGAACTGCAAGAAAGTAGCAATGGATGCCACGTGCTTGTACTGCCTTACAAGGTAGTCCTTTACTTCTTCTCTTCGAGAATCCTGGATGTCGGTGTCGATGTCTGGGAAGTCGCTACGCTCAGGGTTAATGAATCTAAAGAAGAGCAATCCATGAACGATGGGGTCAATGTCTGTAATCTCTAATGCGTAACACAGAAGCGATCCAGCAGAAGAACCTCGACCAGGACCAACCATGATCCCCTCTTTTTTAGCCCAAGAAATCATAGACCTAACAACGAGAAAGTATGGACCAAAGTTCTTGTCCTGAATAACCTTAAGCTCTTCGTCTAACCTATCACGATATTCTTGGGAATCAACGCCACGCTTCTTGAGCCCCTGCTCAGCCAGCATCCTCAGCTCGCCATTAGGATCCTGGTACTGAACCGGTAGCAAGTCTGCGTAGTCTTCTATCTCGTAGTCCTGAACCTTATCGGCAACTTCTTGGGTTGCAGTGTACATGTCTTCTCGGTCAACACCTTGTGAAACCATAGCAGAACGCATCTCTTCATCAGATAGAAGATGAATATCAAACTTAGCGAATGATATTTGGCGTTCGCCGTACAGGTAATCTAGTCTATCCATTAGGCTGTCATGCTTTAAAGACTTGTTGTAAGTAACATCCTTCTGTACTTTATTAGAGTAGCTGTTAAGGATAAGCTTAAGCTCCTGAATTTCTTTTTGCCCCGCATCAGCATGGTGACAGTCTGGGGTGATGATTGGGGTTACGTTGTACTGGTCTGCCAAAGCTAGAAGCTGCTTGTTAACAGCCTCCCCGTTGTGTGGCATAACCTCAATGTAGTAGTCGTCCTTGAAGACCCTCTTGTGCCACTCAATAATAGTTTTTGCTTCCGCAAGCTCTTCTGCCTCAATAGCTTTTGCTAGAGCACCAGAGAGGCATCCGGAAAGAACGATTAGGCCTTCCGCATATTTCTCTAACACCTCGTAGTCAATACGTGGCTTCTTGAAGAAACCTTCTGTCCAAGCAATTTCGTTTAGCTTGTTTAAATTGTAAAGCCCAACCTTATTCTTTGCAAGAATAATTACGTGGTTGTAAACTAAGTCTAGTAATCCGTCGCGAGCATCGTTACCTCGTTGGTCGAACCTATCGGCTGTGATGTAGGCCTCTACGCCAAGGACAGGTTTAATCCCCTTGTCCTTAGCCATACGATAAAACTCTCTGTGTCCAGAAAGGGATCCATGGTCTGTAATAGCAATGGCAGACATGCCCAAATCTTTGGCACGGTCAACATACTCCTGAGGAGTAGCAATCCCGTCAAAGAGCGAGTAGTGTGTGTGAACGTGCAGGCCGTTGTAGCTCATTAAGATCCTCTGTTATGCGTACAATAATTATTGCACAGTGAGCGCGTGATGTCAATAGGGGCGTGTAAAAGGAGGGGCAGCGAGTGGCCACCCCTCCTAATATAAATTACCAGTCTATGTTGGTTGCAGTTACAGAGGATGGGCCGTCAAACCCAAGGTAGAAACTTTCCTGCTCTGAATAAGGTACGTGTCTTACGACCTTCTCCAAATCGAAAGGCTCATGTCCTGACCAGTCGAATGGCTCAGAGTCTGGTGCTGTGGGGATCAGGGTGTAGCTAGTCTCTGTTCCCTGACCGTTTCTCTTGATCTTCCATGACATGTTAGAGATACTGCCAGTTTCCAAAGCGTACTCTCTAAGGTTGTTGAATGCCGACTGCTTGCCGACACCCTGGGACCACACAGCAACGTATGGAGGCTCGAGACCGTCATCCACAAGGACGTTACAGTAGAAGCGTAGACGGGCTTTCCAGCCTGCCTTAGGATCCTTGCGGCTCATCTCTTCTGCCCAGTCACGACCCTCAGAGTCCATGGTGTCCAAAGCCTTGCGCTTGTAGTCCTTTGGATTTGTGTGCTCCTTAACGACGATTGCAAGACCCCTGCCCTCGGCGTAACCTGCGGACTCTTCGTCCAGCTCTTCGATGAATCGAATCTTTGCTGACTGTCCGTCTACAAGCTTAAGCCATCGAACCTTCTCTCCGTTAGATTCATACTTCGGCTTGTCTAGTAGTGCGTTGATGTCTTTTAGTCCTCTTGTAATGCTCATGTTTTGTTCTCCTTGTTTGTATGTATTATGTTAGCATGCTGGCTATTGATTTGTCAAACGAATACTCTAAGTTTCTTATATCGTTATCTGACATATCGCCTATATCTTTGTATTGCTTTTCTAACTGTATTACGGATACTCTAGAGCCAAGTTTTTTAATTATCCTGTCTTTCATGTTTCCGCCTGCTTCATCATTATCAGCAATAACTATTACGTTATTGAAGTATTTTTGTAGTAGGTCTGTTTGTATGTTGGATACATTTGATCCCAACGTAGCTACCGCTGGAAAATCACATTGATGTAATCTTATCGCATCAAATGAGGACTCCACAACATAAATCTTATCTGCGTTTTTTACGCGATGCAGGTTGAACAGGACTTTGCCTTTAGGAAGTTTTGGGGTGTTCTTAAATTCTTTGCCCTCTATAGACCTACCAACAAAACCTACAGCCATCCCGTTGGGGGCATGCACAGGTATCGTGACCATGTCTTGCTTCTCCGAAAACCCAAGCTTAAAAGTTTCCATGGACTCTTTAGATATATTCCTGCCAAGGTAATAGTTGACCGCCCTTGGGGAATCTAGTGCCTGCTGAGAAAGGCGCTGAATAGTAACCTCATCGAAAGGCACGTACTCTGGTCGCTCTGTAAGAGCCCTCTGCACCTCTGCCTCTATGTTAGTCTCAGTCTCTTTACTTTTAATAAACCTAGCGGACTCGAAGTAAGTCCTTCCGGTTGTGTGCATAACAAACTCTGTTAAGTCTGCGACTTTGTGACAGGAGAAACAAAAGAACGTGCCCTTGGATTTATCAATTTCTCCAGCTGGAGTTCGATGGTTTGGGTGAAATGGGCAGAACAGTAGGAAGTCAATATCGACTTCGCCTTCTATGGTGAGGCCGGATCCCGTAATAACTCGCTTGACTTGCTCCTCTGAGTATAGACTGGAGCTGTACTGTTTAATCCCATCACCCATTCGCTTTTTTTCTTCCCTATGTATGAACCATATATTGTTAGCTTAAATTTAAATATTAGAGTTGCTTCTTCGTATTCTATTGTGAAATCTTCTAAAATGTCTAGCCTTGGAACGTATCCAGAAATTCTCATGCCTGTGTGCAATACTCTAGAGTATTCATCTCGCAGCCTTATTATTTCAGAGTCATCGTAGATCTCTCCACTGATACTAAAACTCTTTATAGCCTTGTGATGATAGCTTTCCATACATATATTATACTAGACATCTTTGAAAATTGATAGATCTACTACGAAGAACTTCCACCTTCGTAGTCCTTGTACTTGTACCACCCCTTGTCAAAGTCTGCCTGAACAAGGAACTCTCCCATAAACCCATTTCTGTTTTTTCTGAATACGCATTCGATTACGTCGGAGTTTGCAGCTCGGCCCAGGGCTAGGACCCAGTCGGCGTCGTAAGCGATCTGACGGCTCCAGGCTGTCTGTCCTAGGGTTGGAACTGTATCTAGCTTGGTGACGTCGTCAGGGGTCGCTGAGGATATGGCTAGGATAGGTACCTCCTCAGAGATGGCCATTAGCTTTAGCTCCCGAGAAAGGTTCTTCATCCTAACAGTCTCGTTCTCAGATTTTTGATTAGGAGACATCAGCTGTAGGTAATCAACGATAATAAAGTCTGGCTTGTACTGGTCAATCTTTCCTCGAAGAACCGATGGAGTAACTTCCCCACCAGAGTCATTTGATATGATGTGAAACTCTGGCTTGCCCTCTAGCTTGCTCTTGTGCCACCTTCTCAGGTCGTCAACTTCTACGTCACCTGCGGAAAGCTTTCTGTGAGACCAAAGGCCTTCGCCCATAATTGTAAACACGCGGTTACGAACTTCTGTCTCACTCATCTCTAGGCTTACGACCATAGGAGTCTTGCCGAGCTTCCATGCCTGTACCGCAAAGTATAGGGACAACCAAGACTTACCAATACCTGGATACGCAAGGAACACCCCTAGCTGTCCTGCAGTAATTCCTGCTGGTAGATAGTTGTCAAATCCGGGAAGCCCCGTTCTAATACCTTGTACTCCAAGAGCAGTTTGCTTTTGGACATGTTCGTAATAGGCAACAGCGTCTTCGATGTCTGTGGCATCGATGTCCCTGATGGCAGAGGTGTTTTTCTTTAGGGCAGAGGTGTCAGTAATGAGTGACTCTAATACCTTGACGCCTTCACCATTTTGAATATCTGATGCTGCCGTTCGGATCATGTCCTTTAGGCTATCATTAAGATACTCTGCCTGCAACTCCTCCAAGTGATACTTAGTGGTTCCGATTCCTGGGACAGGCTGAAAGTCCCTAAACTTTTCTACAAGTATTGAAGTTGGAGGTACGGACCCATTCCTCTCGGAGTAGGTTCGTATAAACTCCCAGATGTCTTTATGGGTACGGAGAAGGTTGTCCACGTTTGCCTGTAGCAAAACGTGCACCTGCTTATCCTCTAGGACGGCTGATATTAGTTTAGACTCTGTATTACTCACTTAACCACTTCTTCGCTGCAGCTCTGCGCTGCTTCCTGTCGATTAGATCTTGGTTGTACTGGTCACGCTTTGAAATTATATCTTGCGCATAGTTGGCAAAATACTTCCACGCTGGATTCTGAGCTACTTCGAAATAATATTCTAGCAGGTCATAGCATCCTTGTAAAGTGTATGACTCAATTAGGGCATCGGCTGCCCACTGTTCTACGTTTAGGTTGATTTGAGGTCTTTGCTCATAACGTGCAGTATGATGCTTGCTGTAGCGGCTGAGCAAGGAGAACCTCTCCTTGCGATCTGCCATTACTTAGTCTCTAGCTCCTGGGATGCCTCAGCAACCTTATCTCCAAGTTTACTTTCTACGAATGCGTAAATCCGATCGAAGGCTTGGTCAGTATTTTCTCCGTCACGCTTGGAGTCTGTTACTCCAATGTCTACTCTCAATGATTGAAAGTTACCTAGGTTTAGGGTATACCCCAATGCTACCGTTATTTTTGTACTTTCGATTTCCATAATGTCCCTCTCATAGAACTTATTGTAATACATAGTACCACAGATCTGGAAGACATGCAATACCCAAATGTCTTTAAATACTCTCCGACCAAGTAGGAATAAATCTTCCATCTTCTGTCTTGGTATATGTAAGCATACCATGCCCCATGCGCCTTGTCAACTCTGGAGCCGTAGGTGTTATGTTGTTCGTAAGGAGGCCGTCACCTCTTGGCCTACCCATATGATAAGATGCAAGAATGTCTCGTATCTCTTTTACTTGTGACTCTGAATAATAACTTCTCACTTGCCAGCCTGTTGCCCCACCTTTTTGACTTCCCGTAGGCCTGGGGATCTCCTCACGCTTCATCAGCGATGGCATGTACTTCTTATGTCTGTTCACTAAGTCTGCGGTTTCACCTACAGTGTATGCCTTCTCACGATTCTTTTTAAAATCACTAATAAGGCAGCTCTCTATTTGGTCATCGATTATGTTGTAGACAGACATTATGCCATTAGACCTATTGATGTGATAAGCCCTGACCAGCTTACCGTTTAAGAAGTATACTTTTTTATTCCCCGGTATCACAGATGCCTCGTTATACTCTTCTCGAGTCCTGTATCCGCGCTTTGGGTTGGGAGGCATGGGGGCTAACGACTAGAGCGGTAGGCCAATAGCAATAAGGTTTACCTTCAAGGCAGCCTTACCAGTTCCAAAGAATGTCACCGTAAGATCAACCCTAGAGGTAGTGATCTGCTTAATTGTAACGCTAAGGTCTGAACCGTTTTCGGACTTTGAAGTTAGAACTGGGCTTGCTGTTACAATCGGTGGATACTTAAACTCCCCAGTGTTAAAGGAGTAAGACTTGTCAATAGCAAGGCCTGGGGACACGTCTGTCAGAGTTGAGTAGATGTCTATTGATCCAGCGACTATCTTTGTGTTTGAGATCAGACTGTTCTGGGTTCCACTCGAAGTGTCAACAGAAGCATACTTGTAAGTAGGAGACGATACCTGAGAAGATAGCTCATTGATAGCCGTAGCCATCTGGTAGATGTAGGAAACATCTAGAGGCTGACCTCTGTCTGGTGTTGGAATCTTTGCCATAGTTCTCCTAGTATACCATTAAATCGTTACTGTGGCTGAAAAAAGTATTGCATTTGCTAAAGCTGTTTTGCCAGTTGTTGGCATTGTCACTGTAAAATTGTAGACACCCGTGGGGCTCGAGGCTGGAAGGATGTGTGAGAAGGATGTTTCGTAAGTTAATTTAAGATAAGAGAAGTCTGTTGCCCCAGGGGCTTTAATAAATACGTAATAAGGCATATTGTCATACCTGGGCAACAGGGACCACACGATGTCTACCAGGTTTTGAGAGCCGATAGCTCTAGAGCTTATTCCATAATCTATTGTGTTGAATATTTCTGCAACTGCTGGAACGGCCACTACATATGTCGGAGAAAATGCAGACCTAACGTTTAAGTCATTTGTCACAACCCGATACCTAAAGCTTACTTCGTGGTCTTCGTTTACGACCCAAGAAGCTGGTCCTAGTAATATTCTTCCATTAGCCATTAAAGACTCCTACACCCAACCTAAACTCAACCATAGCCGATGTATTTGGTAACTTCACTATGGGACGAGCAACACCGTTTTCCGTGTTCTCTATAACAGTGTATCCTGTCATTGCATACAGTGGATTCTTAGATCCAATGTTTTCTAGACGAATAGCGTCTAAGGCAATGTAGTAGTATGGTAAGTCAGTTCCTGACTCAATAATAACTTCCCCGGACTCATCAACGGCCGCAGCATAAATATTAACGTTGTTCACAGCAGACCAAAGAAATGTTCCATATGTCTTACCTTCACCGATACTTTGCTCTAACACTCGATACCTGCTGGGTGAAAAAGCTCCAGCCTCTGACTCAAAGTCTAACCTAAACGATCCACCACTGTTAACCGTAGTGAATTCTAAGGTAACCCTTACCCTGTTTGGGGCAACCCCAGCTGTTCCATCTACATCAACAACGGATAGGGCTAGCTTGATTTGGTCGAGGGGAGAATTCCTGGAAAGGTCTACCGATGTTGCAAGAGATATCTTATCTTGATCCGACAAGTCCCATTCCCCAGCAATTGACGAAGAATCCGACAAGTCAGAAAAATTACTAGACAACATAATCATGTTGTTAAAGTACCTTGATTGCTCGGAACGAACAACTCTTTCGGCTCTAAACATTCTGTTAGTAGCGTTAGTCTGAATGGCGGGGTTCTCACGAAAGCTAAGAGACAGATCCTTTGACGCAGACAGATTATCTAAAGGTTGATCCTCTGTAAAGAGAGCCGCTTCCAGGTACTTCCAAGGCTCTTCCCTTGTAAAAGCATAAAGAGTTCTACTGTCGTAACCAACAGAGGAGGGGTTAGAGGAGGCAGAAAATATGCCGACTTCTGTAATTTCATATCGTTCTGTGGTAGGCACCTCTGCTGAAAACACAACCTGAGAGTTTCCATCTTCGTCTTGCACGAATCCTCTAGAGGTTATCGGAACCCTGAACATCTCAAAGTCTAGGCTAGTCTTCTGGGGCCAAGCTGAAAGGTCTCCGGCTGTTGTCTCGTATCCACTGGGGTTAGGGGCAGCCCCGCAGCCAATGGCAATGTAAGAAGCATACGCTGGTGCAGAACCTACCAGGTACTTGCCAAATATTTCTTTTCCTTTATCTGTAATCATCTTAACTCTCTTTGCTTTATATTACGGTATCTTCAATTATACCAGAAGAAAGGACCTGAATTTCCACATCGTAATTAGACTGCATATTTTTAAACTCTATGATAAGCTGATTCTTTGTAGTGGACTCATCTCCCAAGTCTATGTATGCATTGGGGGACTCATTGCCTGACAGAGGCCCACCAGACTCTATATCCAAAACTGGAACGTAACTCTCAAGAACTAGACCATAAACTTTAAACAAGTCTGGCAAGGTGTTGGGCACGGCTAGAATGTTTGACGGAGAATAGTCTAGCTGCAGATCAGTCAGGTTACTGATAACTCCATAAGAAACATTCTGCCCGTTAAGAAGGTCTGTTCTAGAAGTTAGCAGAAGCTCTTGTCCAGCTATCTGCTCAAAAAGCAGAAACTCTAGAACAGACTCCGGCACAACATCAGTGTTAATATCTACGTTATAAAGTTCTGGGATCTTTACCGCTGTATTCGATGACCCCACATTGACTACCCTCGAAGCTTGACTTGCTTTTGGTTGAACCATTAGGACTTTACCTCACTTAAGTATATTGACGTCTCTACGGACCCGCTAGACCTGGAATGATCTATTTGGTAAATAACAAAGCGGTCACCCTCCCTTACCTGATCTATTTCATCTGAGCTATACTTTACGCTAACAATATCTCCCAGCTGCAAAGTTGGCAAAGAGAACACTCTCAGACCCAAAGACTTTCTTGGAACCATGATCTTTTCTGCAAGCCAGTTCATCATAGAGTTAGCCGTGTCTCTACTTTGTATGTAGGGGGCATCTATGGCAAATTCTTTTCTTCCATACGTCGACCGGCTGTTCCTTATGTCCAAGAATTTTTCTTTAGAATATAGTGGTGAGGAAACGACTACACCATTTTCTATTACGGGATTTGAAAGATCACTCTTTTTGTTAAAGAATTCGTCAACAGTTAGCTCGTTACTAGACTGCTGAGTAAATGTTATACCTTGAATTCTAAGGGCTGAGTTTGTGCTTGAATCCAGGCTAATAACTGTATCGGTAGTATTGAATACCAAAAACTCTGCACCATATGGGCTTCCATAGTAGGACGATACGCAGTACGTTCTAATCTTGCTGGCACCTGGGATTATCCTAGAGTAAAGAGCTGGGAAGGCTTTATCATACTTAATGTTTAGGTAGGCGGCCTCTCTCATTATAGTTCCAAACTCATCGTAGTATATGTTGTACTTTGGAACATTCGATGGGCCAATTGATGACAGGTACGTTGACTGGACTAGTCCGCTTATGGCATACTTTGAAAACGAGGAGTTTATCGTCAAGTCCTCGGCGCCGAAGGCAGAACTAACTACTGGGTCCAGCTTTGATGATGGGCTGTCTGCGTAATTGTTTGACATGCTGTAAATATTTTCAAACATACACTTCGAGGTTCCGCGAATAAACAATGCTGAGGAGTTGCCAGCGACAATTGGAGACGTGTCCGTGACTGTGGCTACCTGTGTTCCGTTTAAGTAAAGGAAGAAAGTCCTGGTGCCATCGATATTGTCAACGTACTCAAAGGCAAGGTCATACACCGTTTGGTTTTCTTGTGCAAAGATCCTGCTCTGGCCGACAAAATCCCCGCCGTCTACCAGAATATCAGAAACACCTCTCCACAATAACTGAGGCAAGGATGAAGACTCTGCATCTGAGCCACTCGAAATAACCTTGTAGAAGAACATGTTTGAAGCAGAGTACTTATCTATAGTCAGAGAATCTAGCGCGGCTATCTCAAAGTAATAACCTTCTCCTGTTTTACTATTAAGTAATCCAGATATCCCACCACTGCCTCCTGTTATATTCGCCTTGTCCTCTGGAGATGTGGTCTCTACGGTAACGTATGTCATTGCCCCGTTGGCTTCCTGAGCAGATTCATTTGAGGGAGACACCCGTCCAATAATTCGCATCCTAGTTCCAAAGTGGGTATGAAGAGTATCGCTAGTAGCGACTTCCCCAGGAACCAATGTAGGCGTTGAGAAAGCGTAGGTGATATGATTTATGGGAGAGTAGCTGGCATCGTCTGAGTTAGCCCCATCCATTATCAGAGCGGAGGCTTGCACCATCTCCGTGTCTGTCGACATAGAAGAGCTTTCTGGGTTTTCTGAAGAATAAGAATAAGCCAAAAAGTTTTTAATCTTGTCGGTAACCTGAGTACGTCTTGCCTGGGACAGGGCTGAAGAAGAGTTCAGATACTTGGATGACACGTCAGTATATGCTTTTAACTCTATCATCCTGGACTTTACAAGATTCTCTTTTCCAGAAATCTGAGAACGTATATCCGACATGGAAGACGTGATCTCTGAATCTAGCGGGCTAGACAGAAGTCTTACACCCAAAAAACTAAGGTTTTCATAAAGCTGCTTTATGTCTGACTTGGCGGTTAGGATACTATCATAAACAGTACGTGTAGCTGGTGGCAGGAGTTCTACAGACTGAATCTCAGATGCCCCGCTGCTTTCAAACAGGAATTTTGAGTTAATTCCAATTCCGTTTATCTTAGAGCCATTGGTCCAGGATAAATCTATTCCAGCATAATGGCTAGTTATTGCAGTGCCAAACTGTCCACGACCATGTTTAGACACGGCACCCTCGGTCAAGACCAGATCTCCATTGATAGTCCTGTAATTTGGTTGTGAAAAAATCCTAACTCTTCCAGTAGGAAACATTTTACCACCAAAAGATATTTTAGAGAAATAGTTTTGATAGTCATCTATGCTTGTTATCCATATGGAGTCTGATATGTTTGGGATGCTATACTCCACAGCGTCAAACCTTATGATCTCTCCAGCAGCATAGAAGTATCCAGCGTAACGACCAAGCCAGTAAACAGACTCTCCGAGGTCTAAGATATTGGAAACTACTACTCCATTTCTTACATACGGGACTGTCTCTGATAGATCTGACTTTAGGGGTATGGCCGTCAGGCTGTATGCGTTTTGTGTAGAGGTCTGCTCATTTTTAGCTTTCGATGCTTCTTCTCCAGCTGCCTCCCAAAGAAGTACTGGCTTATATACCCAGTTCTTGCCAGAGTCTAGCTTGTAGGCTTGGTCGGAGTTTTCTTGGCTCTTCTGAATGTATAGGGACTTATATACTATTTTGCCATCATTAAAAATGGCATCATCTTGCGATGAGATGGAAACAATGTTCGGCAGATTAGATGGTGGAACTATACCAAATTCAGCTGCAGCTTGAAGGTCTTCCTCTGTTTGCTCGGAAGATTCTTCACCTATCAAAACCATGTCTGTAGGTCTTTCTGCAGACGATGGGATCATGTAGTTTTTGCTGGTCACCACGAAGTTATTGTTTTCGTCAAAGAACATCGCACTTTGAGTTGATACGGCTAAGTCCTGAAGGACCTCTGCAACCGTCCTGTCTGACTTGCAGTAAAAGAAAGGAATGGTATCTTCACTTTCCAGTGGCAACCTTCTGAAAACATAATTTGAGAATCCTATATAATCTAACAGTGTCGAAACTGCTGAGGATAAAGACACATTTGTAAGCAGTAAATCTGGAGCGGGAAGGGACTCGAAGTAAAAGTATAGGTCTCTAAGGTCTAAAGAAACGGACCTTGTATCAGAGTATATTTCTGGGAATGAGTCTGCGTACATTGTCTTTATGGGAACGTAAAAGATGTTTTGACGGTTAGATGACAAGTCTTGCTGATAAGAAATTACATCATAAATTTTTACCTGCATGTTCTTTATGGAGCTAAAAGGTACGATAGTCTTATCGTTACTCTTGTTGAAAGCTTGGTCTGGGTCAAACAGTTCTAAGGAGCCTACAGAAGCTAGGAGCTGTCCTACAGGAAGGCCTGTACTACCTAAGTCAGATGCTATCTTTGATAGATTATAGCTATTTGTTATCTCCGTTATGTCTACGGATAACCTGGGGGATATCTCTATTAGATCTAATACTGAATTGAACTTGTTCATTCTTCTTGCTGCAACTCTTATCCCAGAAATATATTGGAACTCTCTAAATTGTAAAGCATTTTGGCTTGGGACAACGAACGACTCTGGGTTTCCTATATTTGAAACAAATTCTGACTCTGGAGAGGCGTCTTGCTCAGAAAGCTTCCACCCATACTCTGGTACGAATTGCTCGTACCCATTGTTTAGCCAAACATAGTAAAGCCCCTTATCGGAGTCTGAGTCCTTTACGAGGTAAGCTTCACCCTCAAAACCTGAGCTAGGTAGCCCTGTGTAAGAAGACAAGACGGAATTAAAGCTAAATATTTGCTGGTACTTTTTAGGTAGGATCAAGCCGTAGGAGATTTCCATATAGCCGTCTGGCCCTATGATTGAAGACCCGTCAGGTCTGGTACTTTCTGGTAAAAAATTGATTACGTTTTGCCACTGGTTATCGACTAGGACATCTATGCCCCAGTCAGAGGGGGTAGTCTTGTTTTCGTCTCCGAAGAGAGGGTCTCCCGTCTCACCAGAAATGCTAAGAACTCTTTGTGATTCTACAGCCCCAACATTTGTCTGAACCTTGACTACGATCTTGTTCGTGGCTATGGGCTCTTCGTAAACAACAAATGGTGCAGCATCATTAATGTGATTGATCCCAAGGGGAGATACATTAGCTATACCATACTCTACATCATTCTCTACCCGATAAGACGACCAGTACTTAAACTTATCGTCCTTGTGTGACATATAATACCTTGGCCTTCTAGCCATGTCTCGGTTTGCATTATGAACAAACCCTGTTATTCCAAAACGAACCTTGTTGATTCCAGATCTTGGCCTGAACCTTCCAAAGCAATCCTCTAGCGAGTATAAAAGCTTTTCTTTTTGCTTAGGCTGTTGTAATAGTATGGGGGTGCCATCTTCATCAATGCCGCCGTCAAGGACTACGTCTGAGTCCGTGGCACCAGTGTAGAACCCGCCTTCGTCGCTTGGATCAAAGAAGGATGGAAGGTGGCCCAACTCTGATGAAGGACCTTCTAGTGGACGGTACCTGTAATTGCCGACCTTAGAAATGTTATCGTACGCATTAAGGTTCCACTCTACAACTACCTTGGAATTGCTCTTTACTGTTGGAGAGGTTAGCAGATGGTTGTTTAGCTCATCATTTACAAACATTATACCTCTTCTAAAGACACTGAAATGTTCCAGAAGTCGTGGTTGCTCGTTCCTCGCTTTACGACGCTATACGAAAAATCCGAAATGTACATTTCTACGACTTGATTATATTGTGCCAGATTAGAGTAGTCTTCAACCCCATCCTGCTTAAACTTATCATACGCCAAGTAAACCCAGAATGGTCCTGAGTGTGCCTCATACCATGAAAGGAGGTCAACCCCACCAGCGCCCCCGTCTACAGTGTAGCGTTCGTCAACAGAATAGTCCGTGGTGCCTGTTTCTGAGAATGAAGGAGCGGCCTTAAAGGATCTAGATGGTAGCATGCTCCAAGACAGGGAAGCCTTGAGCTTATCAGCAATATGATATGACCTCATCCTGCCGTTGATCATTCTTTGCCTTTGCTCTATTCTATCTATACTAAAATCAAGAGGTGAACGACTATGGTCCGACAATATTAAAAACTGGTTTAACTGGGTAAGGTCTGAGATTTCTTCGTTGTCATACCCCACCTCGTATCCGTTAGGTATGTAGGCCCCTGCCTCTATTCTTCCAGGGTTCTCTGCCCAGAGCATGGCCTGTGGTCGGCCGTACTTACTTCTGTTGCTCATGTAAGCTGAGGTTGCCATTAGTACCGACTACTCCTAATTCTTTGAGACTCCACCCTCTTTAGACTTGTCATAACTGTTCTAGCTATGTCATCTGGGTCAGAGCCGCTCTTCGTGTTAACTGTTAGACTATAATTATACACTGAATTGGAATCTGGCGCTTGGCCATTATTTATTGATTTTAGATTTTCTACGCCATAACTATTAACTGAAGACTTTTTAATAACGAATTCTCCGGGGGTTAGCATGGCTGGAACTTTGTCTGTGCCCATTGGCTTCATAAGCTTTCCACCTTCTGCCATATACTTTGGAACCATTCCACCAGAAGCCATGTACCTTAAAACCATTCCTCCGGCCGCAGAGCCAACCCTCTGACCAGTTATCCTGGCAACGTTTAGGTCTACCAACCTTTGCCTTTGGGCTGGGCTTGAGAAATCGCCGCTTATAATTCTGTCCCTTGTTATGCCAATAAGCCTCGTAGTCTCTGCTGCGTCAGCTTTGGAAACCGAGGAGGACTTTGGCTTAGGCGCGTTAGCAGGGTTTAGATTTTCAAATCTTCTGTCAGATCCATTCGTCGCTGGCTTAGTCTCTCTTTCTTGGTTCTTTATGAATCCCGAAACGTTATCTGTCGCTGGCTTAGTCTCTCTTTCTTGGTTCTTTATGAATCCCGAAATGTTATCTCCGTATGCTCCCGTTGGTCCTGTATTGGGAACGTTAGAATTTTCTGGCCCTCCAATACTTGTTGGGTCATCTGTATTAGGCAACAAGTCATCTCTGCTCTGACCGCCAGATGAACCATTACCAGAACCACCGGAACCACCGGAACCTCCGGAGCCTGTCTTGGAAGGAGTTGGGTCCTTCTTTTCTACAGTCTTTTTAGTTATGGTCAGGGTTGCGGTCTTGTCCTTTATCTTGTCCCAGTTTTCTAGCATGTCCGCTATCAGACCTGCTTGGTACTCCATTGCTGACATTTCCTCAGGGGTTAGCTTTAGCTTTGACTCTGTTACCCTAGCAGAAAGCATATCCCACTTACGGATCTGCGCCTCAAGAGATGCTATGGCTGCATCTTTCTCTACAGTAATCAGCCTGATTCTTTCCTGAGCAGGCTCCAAGGTATCTTCTTCAATCCTAAAAATCTCATTTTTTATGTCTTTTATCTTAGCTTCAATCTCTAGTCTAGACCTACCGTCTAGGGATCGGAGAGCCGATAGCTGCCTGTCCTTGGACAGAGATAGCAACTCTTTTTGGGCCTCTCTGTTGTCCTGAGCCTGCTGAGCCCTTAGCTCTTGTGTCGCGGCTGCTGCAGCGGCTATGTCTCCCTGGGAAAGAGCTTCGGCTATGCTTAGCTGCCCCTTTTGCTGCCTAGCAATCTTTTCGTTAATCTTCTGTACTTTGTCAAGAGCGGTTTCTCTCTCCTCGTACTTCTTGTTGATGTCCTCTTCTTGATCTGCAATCCCTGAAATCTGAGCATCTAGGTCGTCTAAGGCAAAGCTCAGGGTTGCAATTAGATTTTCTGCATCTGTGACGATGGAGTTGTCGGATGCTGTGTCTATTTCAAACTGGACTTCTATTGTTGCTTTTTGTGCCTCGAGGTAGTCTACCGCTTTATCGAACAGCTTCTTGAACTCCTCTTCAGTTCCTTCTTTAGTGGTAAAGTTTAGCTTTACGTCTAAGGCCTCCATTATCTGTATTTGCTTTAAGGAGTTCAGCAAATCTCTTGAGTTAATAACTCCATCTTTTAGGTCTTTTGCTACAGAGTTTACGAGGTCATCATTAGATAAAACTTCTTTTATTTGTTCGTAACTGTAACCCAAAGCCGTCAGTGCGCTTGAAGCTGCAATCTGATTTCTCTTTAGCTCTTGGTCTACTTTTCCTGTTTGCAAAAGCTCTTTAAGGGCCCCACGGGAAAGCTCCTTGTTTACAGCCTTAATTTGGTTAACCAGCTTTGACCATGCAGCGGTGCCAACTTTGGTTGTTGCCAAGGCTGCGGCCAATATTGGATCCTTTGCGTTTTCAAAAGCATCCTTAACTCCTAGGCCGGCTTTACGGAGTTTTGCATAGGCCTCTGTGTTTTGCTTTAACTGAGTTAGCTGCTCCTTAAGGTTCTCTATGGCTTCTTCAAATGGACTCTTCTCTCTTGACCCACTGGAGACTGTTATATTCGAAGAAAGAGTGTTGAACTCTTCCATCATAATCTTGAATTCTTCAAACTCTTCCCCAGCCATGGAGGCTGCAGCTCCGGCGTAAAGTGTAGCATTTCCTATAACTTCCATGGCCTTAGCAACTGAGAGTCCATTACTGGTCAACCATGCAAGGACAGAGTTTTTCTCTCTGAGGTTTGCGATTTCTGTAAGAAGGTTTGACCTAGACGTTACGTCGTTAACGGCTTCTTGCGATTCAGCTAAGGAGCTCAGCGCAGAAATTACGTTATCGTAGTTTTCAGTTGTGCCCTTCGTCAGATCTTGCTCGATTGCATCCTGTATTAGCTTTAGCTTTTGTGCGTCAGTAACCGCTTTAAGAGCTTCTTCCTCACTCCCCAGCGACTCCAAAAGCCTTGGGTAAAGGCCAAGCAACGCTTCATTCGCAGCTATTTCATCATCGATTGCTGCTGTCGACGTCAGGATGTTTACTTCTCGTTCTCCTTCGGCCTTTGCCAGCAGAGCATTTGTAGTATTGGCTATGCTTGCGGCTAGGCGCTCTTCGAGGGCAGTCCTAACCTCAGCGCCGGCATTAATCTCGTCCTGAGTTGCACTGTAATCATCTGCGTTATCTAGGGCAAAAAGATCTTCATCGGATACATTGCCTCCAGCTTGAAGAACCTTGAATGCAAGCATCTTATCATTAACATCTTGTATCCCACTCAATTCTTTTGGATCTATTCCCACATTTTCGAAAAGCTTGTCCATTACGACCTTGGCACCTGTGCCTAGAGAAGCAACGTTTGAGAGAAGCCCCTCTGTTGCTTTCTCGTAAGCATCTTGCTCGATAACACCAGAAGAGAATCCAGTATTTAGTGCCTCAAACACCGAAGAATACTCGGAGCCTAGCATGTTTAGCTGAGGTAGCAGGTCTTTTGGCAAAAAATTTGCATTCTTAACATTAGCTAATGACGACTCATACTCTGACTGAATCTTTGAAAAAGAGCTTGTCGCAGAAGACACTAACTTATCGAACTGTTCTGGGTCTGACAAGTCTACACTCAGGATAAAGGAGAGGTCCAGATCTGTCTGCCCTGCTTCCGCAGCAATTGCTGCTACGTATTCTTGAATTACTGCGGGGTCTGTTCCTTCTGGGGAGAGGGCCAACAGCTGAAGAGCCAGGTTGTCGAGCGCCACCTTGGCCTGCTCTACGGTTGCCTTTTTTATGTTTTCGATGTCTTCTTTGAAGCCACCCTTGTCAGAACTTTCACCCTTTAGTTTGTTAAACTCTTCAGTCTCTCTTATCGCCTGAACGCGCTGAGCCCCTCCAGCCCCCAGCCCTTCTACGGATGTTACTTGTCCTCTACGGTCTGGGTCTCTCGCAAGAGCTACACCTATAAGGCCAGAAATGTTTTTTAGCTTTTCCCCTGTTGCGAATGCTGCGTTACCCAGCCCCTCTATCTTTTGCTTTTGCTGCTCCGCAATGTCTCCAATAGTTTTAAAAATTCCAAAGGCAGCTATGGCTAACCCAAGAAAGGGAACGAACCTTAAGAACAGGGGAACGATCTTACCTAGGACACCCCCCAGAGCGCCCCCTACCGTACTAAGATTTTTCCAAGTGTTCTTCAGACCGCCAGCCATGACTTTCGTCACTCCGGCCGTAGCCTTAGCTCCGGCAACCTTTGCCCCCAGCCTACCTGGAGCCCCTAAAAAGATCTCCGCCATGTTTCTTCCAGCCATGCTAGCAGCCATTTTCTTAAACAAAGTTGTCACTAATGGTAAGATAAGACTTAGGGCGAATGCTGCGTTAGATAGTCCGAACACTATTTCGTTAAGATTTCCTACCTCAATCCCCATCGAACCAAATAGCATTGTCATGCTGCTAAAGGCGAAGGAAGCCTGCATAATACTGCCACCTAGGTTACCCATACTAGAGCTTGTGTTATTCGTAGTTTGAATTAACTTTCGTGTCTGCACGTCAGAGGCTTGGCCAGACTTTACCTTGCCTAAGAGACCTAGGCCTGTGGCGTCAGTGCCGCGGTTCCTGTCCCTCTGAGCAGCCATTGCAGTATTTTTATTTGTAGTAACCCTAGTTGGGGATACCCTGTAAATTCCATCGGCTGCGGCTTGGCCCAGGGATTGTCCTGCCGCAGAGACGTCGTCAGCTCCGCTTCTTACGCCCATCTCTATGCCGTCTACAAGATTCTTTCCCTCTTGCTCTAGCTTTTTGGATGGGGAGGCTGACCTAGAATTCTTTTTGACAGACTTGACAACAGCGTCTTCTCGGCTCCTTCTCATCATTTCATATTCACGGGTAGCAGCCTGTGTGTCTCGCTCCATGGGTGCTCTTAGTGCAGGGTTCTTGGATTTGATGCTTGCAGTCGTCACGACACCTGTTGCATATTTTTCAAAACTTGGAGAGACTTGCTTGCTGAGGTTTGCATTTGCTTTTAGCTTTTCTAGTACTCTTTTTAGAACCTTTGCCTGGGTGTCGTGCTCCGCTTCTGTCAGAGCTAAACCTCGAGTGTACTTGTCCTGAAGAGCATCAACCTCTTTCTGAGACATGTTCATCTCTTCCATGGTGCCTTTCATCATGGACTGGTTCTTTGGGCTTAGCTGCATCATTCCGGAGAGTCTATTTCTAGCCCCAACCTCTGGCTTTGTAAACTCACTGTTAAAACTTTTTGCTCCAAGACCCTTATCTACACCGATAATGTGAGATCGATCTATTTGGGTCATGTCTTTAATCTCTTTGTCAGAGAACATTGCGGTCTTACCGGCTTTAATCTTTGTTTTGTTTATTGCTTCGAGCTCTGTCCGCAACTTCTTTGCTGTGTTTAGCTCGCGCTCATACTCCGCAACTCCTTTGGCCCCTCGTTCTTCGCCTATCTGCTGCCTGTGAGGTCTTCTTTCTCCAACAGAGCTTGCACTGGACTTCCTGTCGCCCCTGTCTAATATGGCTTGTGGAACACCTTGTCCAGTTTCTTGGGCGATTCTCTTTATTTCTTCGACAAAGTCTTTAATCCTTATGTCTGTTTTATTTGCAAGATTGGTGAATGCCTGGTTGATTAGGTCGTCAGCGCCGTTTATGTTTGAAGCAAGAGTCTCTATAGCGCCAAGGCTGTTCCTGTTTGTCACCTGCATAATCTGACCAGAGGGGGAGCCTAGAGATCCTCCTACAGAAGATCTCCCCTTCTTGTATCCTGGAATGTTTCCAGCAATCATACCGTTAATTAATGGAGCGTACCTCTTGGCCATTGCCCCTGGAATTACAGCTTCTCCAGGCTCCAGCATTGCGGGGACCTTGTCTCCCTTGCCAGATCCAGGAACAGAAACAACTCCTCCTGCTTGCATCTTTCTCGGTGCCGCCATAGTTGTAGCTATGCCAACTCCTGCAAATTGCTGCTGCCTTTGAATTGCTTTTCCGTATGCAACCACAAGCTTTTCAATAGCGGCGGCCTCAGAAGTGAAGGATTGTGCTAGCCTGTTGTGTGCCTGCTCCAAAGAGGCTGCAACAGCCATCTCTTGTAATTGCTTTTCCGTTAGGTACTGTGTTTGCTCTCCAAGGATTTGGGATTGCTTTCCAGTACTTTGGAACATTTGACGCAGGGCTAAGAAACCCTTGATTATGTTTGCCGCTCCGTTTGCAAGCAATCCAAAAGTCATCAGGGCTACGGGGCCTATAACTCCCAGTGCGACACCTAAGCCTGCAACAACAGACTTCATCCCGTCACTAAGACCGTTAAAGCTATCTAAACCTTTTGCAGCAAAGTCCATTATTGGTGTTACAAGCCTAAGAAATAGTTCTCCAATTGGGGCAAGGCTTGCCTTAAGTCTTTCTAGAGATCCTCGGAACTCGTTCATCGCGGAGGCTGCTGAAACTCCAAGCTCTTTTTCGGCGGCGTTTGCAAGGTCAGAAGCAGACATTGCTGCTATGTCTAGGACTCTTGCTGCCTGACTGCCGTCTCTATTTATGTTGTCGAACAGTGCTGACATCCTTGCAAACTGAAACTTTCCAAACAATTGTTCCATTGCTCGGGCTCTATTCAAAGGATCCAAAGTGTCTAGGGCTTCGCCTAGCTCGAGCATGGTCCCTCTAAGGTTTCCTACGTTACCTTCAACAATTCCGACAACATCAATTCCAAAACCTGACAACATCTTTTTGGCTGCGGTCGTGGGGTTAACTAAGCGCCCAAGGCTCGACTTCAGGGCATTTGCGCCCTCTGCCGCATTGACGCCGCTCTCCTTCATGGCTGCCAGGAAGAAGGACAGGTCCTTGACGTCTCCTCCAAGAACCTGAATTACCGTTGCTACCTTTGGAATTGCAGTAGTAACATCATCTAGGGCAACAACTGTCTGGTTCTCAACTGCGTTTAGGAAATTGATAGAGTCTGCTAGCTCATCAGAGGATAGCCTGAATGCGTTCTGCAAGGATATAGTTGTGTCTAAAGCTTTTTGCTGATCTAGCTGACCAAGTACGGCGAGCCTTGTTGCTTGCTCTGTCTGCCTATTAAGATCTTCTCCCGCGAATCCTGCGGCAGCAGCGTCCCCAGCTAGGCTAAGAGTGTCTTTTACAGCAACCCCATATCTTGTGAACTCGTTCGCAATCCTTCGAACATCCTCTAGGGCCTTATCTGCCTGGATGTCAGTTGTGAACATGTCACCATAAACTTTTCTAAACTTTATGACCTGCTCTTCTAGCTCCATAAAAGTCTTTGAAGCTATCCCACCAAAAATAGTAAGAGGTATTGTAAATCCAACCATTAGCTGTCTACCAGCCCACTGGGTGTTCTTACCAAAGTTTAGAAGATTCGTGGAGCCCTGTCTAAGTAGCTGATTAAGAATCTGCTGCTTTTGAGCGGCAATTGCGGTCCGTGTTCCAAGGTTTTCTAAATCTAGATTCAGAGGCCTTATAGCTATAGACTTCATAGCACCGCTGGCATCTCGACCTAGTTTTACGTACTGGGTTTGAAGAGTCTTGACTCTTTCCCTGGCTGTCTTTTCAATAACACCCAGCTCTGAGGTGAACATTCTTCCAAAGCTTTTTGTGGATGCGCCGGCGTAACGGAAGTATTGCCCCATTGAGAGCTTGTTTTTCTCAAGGGACGAGGTAAAGGATTCGGCAGAGGTCTGAACACTCTGGATGCTAGCAGAAAACTTGCCAGTGGAGTTTATACCACTGACAAGCTGCTGAGATAACTTGCTTGCGGCTTGGGCTTGGGCAGCCGTACCGCGATTCATCTGTGCTTGGAAGCCGGAGATCTTGCTTTGGAGGGCTTTTATCGACGCCAGTGCACCGGCTGTGTCTATATCTATCCGTATATTGGATTCAATATCGGCCATAAACTACACCTCCCTTTATCTGGCTATTTGGTCAGATTAGATACTACTGAAGTGTCTCCCATATCAATACCTGATGCTGCTTCTACAATTTTGTATAGAGTAGGTAAATCTAAAACTTCTTCAAGAGCCGCAAGATCTTCTGCTATCTCTGGCTTGTACTGCCTCATTGCGATTTGGACACACTCCATGAGTACGTCCATCGACTTTTCATTGTCATCGGCAACTTGCGCTACCTGCTCAAACTTTTTCATAAAACTACGCAGCAGCGAAATCTTTAGTGGTCTAACAGTTATGGTAGATCCATCCATTAGCTTTAGTGTGTTCTCTTCGTTAATAGTTACAGCCATTCTTTTTTCCTCTCAATAGCCCCGTTTGGTTATTACAAGTATACCACAAAGGGGATTTTTATTTTTTAGTTAAATCCTCGTAACCCAGCCCCATGCCTATTCCGAAGCCAGCGTTTCTAGCATTTACACCCTGCAAGGCTGTAATGTCGTTTGCATCTTTAGCTTTTCCACCACTGAATACACGAGCCTTCATTTCTTCCCACTCATCTTTCTTGCCCGACTGCTTGTCGATGTCAATACCTTGAATTGCTGCCAAAAACTTTTTCTCTGAGTATTCAGCTTCCCTCTTTGCATTAAGAGTGGCAGACAGCTCTGGCATAGACATTGAAAGCTCTAGGTCCTCATAGTCCTTCCATATTCCCAGAAGGAACACTTCTGCCTCAAGCTCTGCAAGCTTTGTGTTTTCCCAGGACACTGAAGAGTCCGTAGCCTTTTCTTTTATTTCAGAGGGCTCATTCTCAGGCTCTATCTTTATCCCAGCGGCAAACTTTAGTATTGCGTATAGACCTTGTATGTCAAGGTTATCCTCTACGTCATAAATGGTTTTTATTGAAGGGCAGAACTGCTTCATAGATATCCTTACGCACTCTAGGATATGTGTCATGGACTCGTCATCATTCTCTGAACTTTCGATATACCGGAAGGCATCCATAAACTCTCTGAGATATTTAATTTTTAACGGGGTGACATAAAGCTCTGTACCGTCGACTAATTCGACGATACCGGATTCATAAATTTTAGTTGCCATCCTATAAGTATAGCAAAAAGAAATCCCCCCCAGATGCAATCTGAGAGGGAAATCTATATTAAATTATATTTACTTTTTATGCAGCTGGGATTGTGCGATCTACGATCTTTCCATATGACGCTGAGTCATTTGGTAGAAGACGGAACGAGACCTCAAACATTGTTGCCTCATCACGCTTTGCTGATACTGTAACATTCTCAATGGAGAGTGCTCGGTATGCAACATAGACGCGCTCAACCTGGTCAGAAAGTGCACAGTCTCCTGTACCTGGTCCAACGGCTACTAGGCCTCTCTCAACTGGACATTCTCCAATTTCACCTGCGGACAGGTTTAGTGTTGGGTTCAGTGCAACTGTAGTTAGGTCTGCGTCTTTTCCAGCAATAGAAAACAAGAGGTTCTCTAGAGTGGACTCAGCGAAAGCAGTGTTAAGATTAACCTGCATTCCCTGCTTGTAAAGCTTTGCAACGTCTAGTACCTGGTCAACCTGAACTTCTCCGAAGTCTGGCTGAAACAAAATCTCTAGGCCGTTCATTGTGTAGCCTACGTTACGGAAGTCTACGTCGCCATCAAGTGTTTCCTTGAACGACACGTCATCCACGTAAGCTGGAAGATCTGCGTCTGTAAGAAGCCCATCTTCGTACGTAAATAGTGCTGCTGCTCCAACGATAATGTTGGAACTAGATCCACGTGTATATGCCATATTATTTCACCTCTTTTTCCTTAAATAGAGTAAAGAGCGTTTGTTTCCTCATCATTATTATACCACGTTTTTTTAACTATCTATTTATGCCAGTCGTAGTCAATGATTATTTTATTCCCCGCATAGGTCCTTGCAGTGCCAAAATCAATGAGGTCTCTAGTCTCTTCTAGCTGGTAAATCTTGATTCTATGAAAGAAGGGTGTAGGTCGGACTTCTCCTTTATCGTCTAGAAGTGGGTTTGCAGATGCCTGCTTTGCTACAGAAAAAGAGTTTAGCTCCTGAGCAGACTCGTCTTCTCTGTCTAGAAGGTCCTGTATTACTTGCGTGGCTTCAATCAGCTGCACTGGATCACCAGATGTCTTGTAGAAGTAATACAAGAGCTGCTCTGACTTTATGTGAGGAAATGGAGTCTTTCTCATTTTAAACATTCTATCGTAAACAGCAAAAATATTATTAGCCGCGTCAGGAAAGGATACTGTCAAGTCCTCGATAGCTGTTGGTGAAGTCGGGAAGAAGGGAAACACAAAATCTGCCCCAAGCGTATCTGGTACGGCCTGTGCTAGATATGAGTTAATAAAAGCTGGGGGGTAATATATAGCCATTAGATGTCTACCTGTGCCTTTGTTATCCAGGAGTACCCTGCAGACAGGCCTATAGATTTTCCGCCTGCCATACCGCTTCTAATGTTATTATGAAAGGCCTTGGGCCTGGATAAGTATGCCCTTAACCCCGTGGCGTCAAGGAACGCCTGAGAAAAGTACTGGTCCATAAATATGTTAAAGACCCTTTCAAAGGATCCTTGGGCATCTACCCCTCCAGGATTGGCTACGTCAATCGGCCCCCTAGTAAACACTGTCTCGCCGTCTTGCTCAAAAGCAAGGACCGTAGATCTTTTTGGAGTAATCCTGACAGGGATTCCGTACTCCATGATTCTTGCCTTATCGTAAAATGGTACATTAGAGCCGTTCTGGATAGCTTCTGATTGCCTGAATGTTGAAGAGACTGAAACCCCAGCACCAGTAACAACGTAGTCTATGTCGTACAGCCTTGCCGATGGGTTTCCGGAACTGTACCACTCGTATACGTGCTGCAGTGCCTCTGGGTCCACCCTAGCATTTGAGTCTATAAACTGCTTAGCCATCTCTACGGCTGACTTACCTATCTCCCTTTTGAATACTCTTTTGCCCCTCTGGGCACCGTCCAGAAAGCCAATGGAGTACTGGACCAAATTGTTCATGTCTTTATTAAAGGATGACATCCCAAACACAGCCCTCATTAGATATTTCCTGCCTGGTTTTCGGACCTTCGTATTACTACCTTATAATATTCGATGCTTCCGAAAGGCCCTACAAAAGGCTCTACAGATGCAAGCTCAAAGATAGTAGACCTGCCTGAGCGAACCCCAGCAGTTTCGTTATAAAGATAATTCTTTTGCTTGTCTTTAATGTTAGTTAAGATTACGTTAGTTATAGAGTTCTTTTCCTGCCTTGCGGAAAGCCTAGGGTCGGCTTTTAACCGACCTACCAAGACGAACTCTTGGGTGATGTTTATGTTTGGCTTAACGTCTTCTGAAAATGCAGAACCTGCGGAGGAGAAGTTGCAAGCAATGGTTCTGTCTAGCAGCCATTCCTTCTTTATGTTTCCGTAACTTCCTTGCTCTACGATTGGGTGCAGGATGTCTACCTGCATCGGAAAGGTAAAGTCGATTACGTCACATGCAGCCACTACAGGACTCCTAGCCTAGTAATCGTGTCAACGTGTCGGCTCAGGATCTTGTCAACTATTAGGTTTCCTGTTCCACCAAAGAGTTGCTTGTCAAACTGAATCTTAAACTGGTCCGTGTTATAAGCAGATACATACCTCTGAAAATACTCAAGCTTTCCACATTTGAGGTCTTCAACTAGAAGCTTTGTGGCATACTCGATGTCTGGAGAAATGGCCTTGGGGCCTACATCCAGAACAAAGTTATAGTCCCATCCTTTAGGAAAGTCTCCGAAGTTTCTTGCGTCATACACCAGGTCTCCTCGACCAATAGGTACTGTGACTTGCCGGCCTTCTAGCCTGTTTACTACGCCAGCGAGCTCTCTTACGATTGCCGAGTTATCTCTTGAGACCTTGTACAAGACATCCCAACCCCTAAGAGCTAGGGCAAAATTTTCATCTGCAACTGCTGAGTAGTCTGCGATCTTTGCTCTGACCCTAAAAGAATGCTCATCAATTATTTCTGATACTATAAAAGATCCGTTAAGTGATTCGTACTCTTCTTGGACACCAGAGATTACAATCCTATTTCCTACTTCATACTTGTTTGCCTCAACTGTTGTTAGGCCTACATCTTTTGTTACTGGCTGCTCTACATCATGGAATCCTGAGATTCTTAGCTTGACGTCTTCTCCATCAAAAACTAATTTGCTGTTCTCATGAACACGTAGTACTTTGTTTACATCGTACCATAATGGCATATAATCTGAGCCCTGCCCAGCAGCTTGCACGTTTACTTTTTTATTGTAAAAGCCTTTGGCTACTACGCTATCAATAATTGCCCTGGAGACTATCTCCAAGGTCTTGTACTCCAAGATTTCTGAAGCTGTTGTACCTAATGTTTTGGGGTCTACGTAGGGCCTATAGATGTCTAGGTTGTCTTCTACTACCGTTTGCCCTGTTGAGTCTAATACCTTGAACAAGAACTTCCTGTCAAATTGTACCATTGACTTTGGAAGAGAGTAGGTTATCTTAGATGTAGCGTTTGAGACTACGTCAGCATTTTGAAATGAGTGATCCACCAAATCTTCTACATAAATTACATAAGAAGTATTTGCTTCTGGTACGTCCCAAGTAGTTACTATTGGATATGGTGGAACCCTCAATATCTCCATGCTAGTTGCCGAATTCCTCTTTTATTTCTTCTGGGGTTGCCAGACGAACAGCTCCAAGAGTTACCCACTGAATGGAATCTTTCTTGGATACTATGTTGTAACCTCTATAAACCTTACCAAGACCACTCCAGCTTAGGTTTCTTTCGGAAAATACTGCAACCTTTTCCTCACTAACAACAGCTTTTTTCTTAGCTGGTGCTTTGGTGGGTGGCTTCTTTGATGATGAGCCGATAGCTCCATCCTTTACTGGCGCTAAGGCTGGCTCTGAAGGTACTGGATCTGGGGATGTTATTACGTTTACACCCTCGGTCTTTACAGCTTCTTCTTCGACAACATCGGCAACATCTACGTCTGAAGGCTTACCCTCAAAGGCTTCCTGTGTTTCTCCTTCTGGTCTTTCAAACTTAGTTCCGTCTTGAACTAGGCCGTCTCCATCGCCATCTCTAGCTTCTGGTTTAAATACATTTTGTGTCATATTGATATTCCTCCTGTGATAATTATATCAGATTAAACTTAAAGAGGGGCAGAGGCGAGATGCCCCTGCCCCCTTTTAAAAAGGATACTGTTACAAATTAAGCATCTGAAGCAGCGTCAGCGAACGCAATGGCGTCCTCTTCTTCCCACTGAATACCAAAACGTACGAATACGGTATATTCAATGGTGTCCTTCTTGGCCTTGTACTCTCGGTTAACAGTAATGTCTCTCTGGAAACCCCAAATACGGTTCTGAGGGAATGTAAGGTCTACATATCCTGCTGGGAAGTACGGAACTTCTTGAACGTCTACGCCTAGAACACGTGTGGTGCGAGCACCACCGAATGTCTGACCGTTACCGTCTAGATAGGACTGTGTGTTTCCCTGAGTGCCACTGATCTGGCCTGCGAAGGCTTCAGCGACTGCGTCTGCTAGGGTACCGTTATTCTTAACGATTCCCTGGAAGGCGTCGGTACCAGCGTAGAACTTAAGGTTGTTCTTAAGTGCGCGGTACTTGCGTGGCATGGCAGTGATAATGTCTTGCATTACCTCTGGAGTCCATGCATTGCCAGCGACGGTAACGATTGACTCGTGTGCGTCTCCACCAGTCTTGGCCTTGTTAACAAAGCCATCCATGATGGACAAGAAGTTACCAGTAGCACCGTCACCATTAATGGCTAGGTCCTCGATGTCATTTGCAAAAGCATTTGTCATCAAGCGTACTAGGTGGTCCTCAAGAGCTGCGCCCTCGATACCGTCTTCTAGACCTTCTGCAGATACTTCCCAGTCAAGACGAATCTTGCGTGTGGTAAGCTCTACCTTTGTGAATGTTGCTCCAGAGTTAGTGTAGTCGCCTGTTGCCTGTGCAGCTGCACGGATAACACGCTCTCCAACATTAACCTTCTCGAGTTCCATTGTGTTGGCCCGCATTGTAACTCTGCGGCCATCTTTGGCGAGTACAGTAGCATCCCAAACATAATCGATAAATCGACGAGCCTGCTCTGGACGGAGAATTCCGCTACCAGCATCACCCGAAGGATTAACCGCGTTTGCGCCAGTTGTTGAACCAAGTGATGCTGTTGGGATCATTCCGAGCGTTCCCGCTGCGGGAGTAGTTACCCCACCAATACCTCCTGATGCAAATGCACCTTCACCATTAAACAAACCGCTGTCTGCGCTTGCTGCATCTGGATTATTTTTCTTGATATCTTCCGACATTATGTCACCTCCTAAGTGATTGTTTATTAATTGAATAAATCGGCAGTTTTGAGGAAACGTCCGCCCCATAGGGATTTCTCAACCTTAGTTTCAGGCTGTTCCTGTACGATCTCGCCTAGATCGCCAGATTTACGGAAAGCGGTGTCAGCCTCAACTGCATCGATTCTCTTTCCAAACTCATTGAAGTCTCCTTCTGCATCCTGTATCTTTGAAGATACAAGACCTAGAGATTTCTTTAACTCAACAATTTCGTCATTTAGTGACTTGATTACTGTTGATAGATCGCTAAAGGCTGATGTAATACCGTCTTTAAGCTGAGATACAGCATCGGTTACATCATCTGATTTTGATACCTCTTCGGTAACCTCGACAGGGGACTCTTGGCTGTCAGACTTCATCTCGTCATAAGACTTGTCTTCTTCCTCTTCGTCCTCAACGGACATGTCTGATGACTTCTCTTCCAAGACTTCAGCATCTGCTGACTTCTCTTCCATCTCGTCTTCTTCCATATCTTCTGTCTTGAGAACCTCACCGTACTCGTGTAGACCGGTGTTGGCATCTGCCTCTGGAGCGACCGCTGCTGCATCAGCAACTGTAGCCACTTCGACTACTTCTGCGCTTGTGTTATCAGTCATAGGGTCTTCCTCCTTTGTTATCTTAGAAAAATTAATGCCTTTAGCACTATCAACTAAGAACTTTATCATTTCTGATTTTTCGTTATCGTTTTTCTCAACGAAACCTATGTTCTTCATCTCTTCGCCGCTTACGGGGCTTAGATATGACTCATCTTCAGATACCAGGACAATTCCTGACTGGTCATCCCAGAACACATTCTCAAAAGATGTATCTGGGGAAGAGCTCTTTACGACATTAATTCCATCAACTTTTTCAACTGACATAATGTTTGCAAACTGGTTTGCGGGGTTGTCAACGAGCGATAGCTCTACGAGGTCGTAATCTTTAATAATTCGAATTTTTGCATCTGACTTCTCATCATAGGCGTCATCCCACTTGTTCATTCTTCCACCAATTGAGAATCCTGACAGGGTTCCGTCTAATACCTTTTCCCAAGTTGCCTGAGCACCCTTGGAAACATATGCAGATACATATACGCCTGAAAAGAACTTCTTCTCTTCTGGGTCAAAGTACTTCTCTTCTTTGAAGGATACCATCTTTCCAACGGCTAGGGGCTGGTGCATCTCTCGGATGTTTCCACGAAACTTTCTGAAAGCTTCTAGGCTTGCCTCTGTTGTGACGATGTCATCCTGCTTGTCCACGTTGTCGAGTGTGGCAAAACCAGAGACAATACGTCTCTCTTTATCTACCTTGCTGAAAGGCATCGAGAGACGAACGTTGTCGCCCTCGGTATCTAGGTGAACCTTTGATATAGTCATGCTAGTTTATTATACACCCTTTTTACGATAAATGTTCTCAAAACGTTATGTTTAGAGGAACTAATCAGAGGATGTCCCTTCTCCTTGGGCGTTCCTACCGCTTAACGTAGACGTAGAATCTGACTCGTTGTTAGATCTTTCTGCATCTCTTGATCGGTTACCTGCAAGGTTAGCCCTTGCATCTGTTGCTTGTCTTGGTGACATTTCGAATGGAGAGTCTCCATCTGGCCTCTGAGGCAATCCTAGAGACTCACGAGCTTCATTAGGAGTCATGACCTGTGTCTTGACATAGCGTTCAAGTATTTGAGACTGAGCAATTTCATCTGTAAGGGTTAACTCGGTAAAGGCAAAGTCTAAGATATCAGTCTTTTCTCTAATTATCTTCTTTATCATCTTCTCCAGGTTAGTCTGTGCTGGTCTGGCAACTTGCTCTTTAAACGTTCTGTCTTGGGCTAGGGCAGCTGCTATAGAGGACGAGTCCGCTCCACCAATCTTTGATAGAGGTACTTGGTGTGCTACAAGTATATCATCCCTATTCCGAATTCTATACTCGTTGAACGATGCTTCCTGAACCCCATTCTCTATAGGCTCCATCTTAAACTCAACTTTATTGTTATCTGAATCTGCCGGCAATGGAATGTAAAGGGTTCTGTGAGACTGTCCTTTAAGGCTAGTCTGCAGGAACCTGAACATCTTATCCTCTGCCTCAGAGGACAGTTTGGCTCCCTTAAGAGTTACGACATAACGTGGTACGCCTTTGTTCCCAAAGTAGTCAATATTGTACTGAGAAGCAAGCTGATCTCCGTAAAGAGAAGATATGGCAGACATAATGTCTGGCACACCATAAAAGGTATTTAGGGGAGAGTACTCTTTGTAGTGAAGTATTTCATTAGGCCTAGGATCATCTGTCATGGGGTTTGTGTTCGTTGCCCCAAAGTTTCTAAAGTATACAACCTTATTACCTATGATCTGAACGTATCCGTCTCGTAGCCTTCTGGCTCTCATTGTTGTTGAAGGTATGTGGCCCACATAACCAATCTGACCCTTCGTGGTTCTACCAACTTCAAGGTACCCGTTTCCTGTGGCCTGAACGTCCGTGTAAAATTTCATCATTGTGCTAGTAAAGGAGTCATCCCTATTAAGACTATCTAGCCAATCTTCCATTTCCACTTTTGCTCTCTGAATCCTTTTACGAGCACGAGCGACAGCTTCTGGATCTTCGTTAGACTCAAGCTTCATCATTGTTCTTTTGGACACGTCAAAGCTGTAGCCCAGACCAACAATGTTTTCTACCTTTGCATCAATGGCTGCGTGGTTGGCAAATGATGTGTCATAAAAGTTTGCTAGTTCATAAAGATTCCAGGGAGGTGTAATCACATCAAACATGCCATACCCATTACGGTACACCGCTCCTGGGTTAAGCTCTTTGGAGTTTGCCCCGTTACCAGTATTGACAGCCAAAGCACTGTCCTGGTATATTGCGGATGTTACATCTATGTTGTTGTAAGCCATTGTGGTGTCAACTATAGGAGGGTTGTTTGCTTTTTGAATTCTTTCAGACCTGCGCTTAAAGTTTTTATCAATCCCAGAGAGCCCCTTTAGGACGTCCCACTCTTTTAAGAAAGGGTCTTGAGCCTTGAATGGATCTGGCTCTTTTTCAAATTCTGGCAGGCTGGCGCCTATTACGTATTCAGACATTATCCCTCGTCCCCGTAAAGCCTTAGCGTATCTTTTGCTGCCTGTACTGAGCCAAGATCGTTTAGGTTTGGAAGGAGGCCGCTAGCCATTCGTTCCTTTTGCTCTTGGTACTCATCTTCAGATACCCTGGCAACTCCAGGCATGAACTCATAAGAGCCATCTCCCTGACCAAGAGCCGTAGCTTCTTGTTTAATCTTTGCTATCTGCAGAGCGTCCCCCTTGTGAGATGGGATGTTCAGTACGCTACCATGGCCATCCGTAAAGGGCTTTCCATTTGCTTTCTTCCAAAAATATATACCCCATGGGTAATCTTTTTCAATAACTGTGGCTTTAGAGTTACTGATTTGTCCGTTGTCTTTGTCTATCATAACCACTAGTATACCATACTATAGAGGTTTGACGATGGAAGATGACCAAGCCAAACCGTTTGTGATCTTATAGCCAAGAATACCTCCGACATATAGAACAGAATCATCTCCTGCTACGATCTTATTGGTTCCAGCGTAAGCTTTATAGATACTTGAGGGGTTTACTCCATAATATTGTGTGGAAGAAAGGATTAATACGTCATTCCAAAGATAATCAGTAGCGGACTGAGTTAGAAGGTTCTTCCAGTAAGCCCAAGAATTTGAACTGGCTGACACGGCATCCCAGAGCCTTACGGACTGACGCTCTACCTCTTGCAAGCTACTGGACTCGTAATACGATATGTTGTTTACCAGCATCGGCCCCGTAAATCTTATGGCACCGACAGATGAATCAAACCTAAGAGGCTCTGCAAACCTTATTCCCAGGGCTGTCCATTCGTTAAGGTTAATTGTAGGAGTCTTGACTATCTTTCCGTTTATGTAGAATGCCAGTCCTGTCTGGAATTGACCAGTCTTTGCATTTAGTGCGTAAAGCCTTACGCGCTTGTTAGAGTTGTCAATTGGCTGCATAAAGACTTTTATAGAAACGTAATTCGACTCAAGCTCAAAGATTTTCGTTTCGCCTGTTGGAAAGCTATCCTGACCAAAGAACATAAACATCTGCGTAGCTATTAGACTGTAGTTCTCTGCTGCCTTTTCATTGACGTTGATTAAGAAGCCCCTGTTAATTAGCGCGTCATAATCTCCTACCTTTTCTATCCCGCTCTTCTTGGTCAGGTAGAGGTAAGGGGTGCTGCCTCTGTAGATCCTATATGGATTCCTAGACTTGTAGTCATAAAAGAGTGAGTATCTTTTGTAAGGGAAGATAGGGACGTTAAACTTTGTCCCGATTGGATTAGAGGTGGTATCGTTGAAAGCTTGGGAGGCATACTGTAGACTCCTTAGCCCGACTTTGTTCTTTATAGCCCCCCTAACCTTCATCTCGATGTGTGTAACAATGGCACAAGAGGTCATGGGCACGTCGTTTGGAGGGTAGATAATCGTTCCATCTACCACCTCAAATGCTGTGTTTATCCACCCTGCACCGTACCTGATGGCAGTGGGGTTTACCACGTTGTTTCTTCGAGCTGTGACTACATCTGAAAACTCAGACAGCTGCTTAGTTGCCCCAGACTCTATGAGCTGAAAGCTAACGTAAGTCTTTACGAGAGCCTCATCTGTGTCATACGAGGACAGCTTAAACTTAGGAGTAGATGGATAGTCTACGTTAAGCTGGAGAAAGGATAAGTCGTAATACTCTTCCCCAAAGGAATCTTTTACATACTGAGCAAAGTATGAAAGCGGAAGGTAGTCCTGCCAATAAGAGTCGCAGTCAACGTCTAGGCTATAGACTCCATAGTCTATAGATGCCGTTAGGGTGTAGGTTGCTATGTGGTCGTACAATTCCTCGAACGTAAAGGAGGACGGGATTCCTCCGTCTAAGACATTAGACCAAACGGACATGTTATAGAATCCTGCGTCAACATAACCCAGCTCTTCAACTTCAAAAAACTCTGGTACTTTGTTTACGTTTCTTTGTGTGCACAGTCCAACCTTGTAGATCTTTCCATCGAATTGAGAGGTATAGGTATTGTCTCCCGCAACAAACATCATCAACTGCTGGACATTGCTGAAGAAAGACAGCACGTCTGAACCAAAGTAGTTGCTTAAGGAAACAAACGATGCCCCCACGAAAACTTTTTCATTAAGAGTGATACCTTGCTTCGTGCTAATGACGGAGGCTTGTCCTCTAATAGTTAGCTCATAACTCAAAACGTCTTGCAGCAGGATAACAGAAAAGCTATCGCCATTAACCTTGTTGACAAGCTTAAGAATTATCTTGGGGTCAGAGCTGAAGCTCTCAATTTCAAATATTGCGTAAACAGCTTTTGATGGCTGGTTGTCTATATCTAAGGTCTGAAACCTTATAAACCCCGGGTTTTCTGAAAAGGTAAAATACGGAGTAAGGTGAGTTTTCTGGACGCTGTACCACGAGTCATAGTCTGTGCTTTGGAATATAAAGTCTGGAAGACTTACTGTAGGAGAGGATAGGGCTAAGCCTGTCGTGTCCATGTTCTCAGAGATACCGTGCTCCCACTTGCCCATGTCTGGGTACTGGTAGTTATTAGTATAGTCTGCAACAGAGTAATCTATGAATGCAGTACTTGCTCCAAAAGATTTGTTTGACCCATCTGGAGACTCTACAGCTTGACCAAATCCAAATCGTCTTTTTGCTACGAGGGATGGGACTACGTATGGGTAGAATGCCGGACAATCTATCTCAACAACGGGTACATCTTCATAAGCATATACACCCCAGTAGTCTTCTCCATTTTCCAAGTCTTCAAAGACCAGATCCGAGGTATCATAAGTAATGTTTAAGACTTCTTCTCCGTTTATAAGAAGACTTGCAGAGTTTACGGCTATTCTGATGTCTACTAACATTGGGCGATACCACTCACCCACAAAGTATGAGCCGATCTCTTCCCCTATTTTAAATCTTAAGAATGGGCCATCGGAATACAGGCCATAGTCTGAAGATGTTGGCCCCAAGATCTTTCTAGGCTGATCGGAACGAGAGTCTATCCTGAGCCAGGCCTCAAAGGTGTAGGGGTTGTATCTTCCGGAGTTATCTAGCATGCCCATTCCCGGCAAAAGCAGAGATGGCTTACCCTCTGTTTGATTTGGCTGGATTCTGGTAAGGTTTTCAGAACCATAGACCATGGGCATAGATGTGTTCTTAGCTAAAAGCTTGTTGTTCTTTACTAGATACTTTGCTTGGTCTCCGCCTAAACCGTACTGATACCCAGGGATAAAGGCTTCTGCTGAAAACTCTAGCTGATCAGCTGCTGACAAATCCACAGTATTCGTTACCCCCAAAGACTCTGCAGAGAACTGCTCCGCCCACTGCCCAGCAGCAAAACCATTAACAACGTAGTCGTAACTGGATGGAGCGGAGGGGGACCCCGATTGATTCAAGTATACAAAGGATATGAATGGGTAAACATACTGATAAGGAGAGCTGGCTGGTACCGAAAAAGTTGCAGAATACATCGACCACTCGTTCGCAACTGGGCTTGAAAATATTTGTTTTTCTTTGAACTCAAAGCTTGCTGGGTCGAAGGGGCTGTCTGAAAGGACATACCCCACCTCTACCCCTGTGGTAAAAGACTGAAGAGCCTTTACGTAAAAGCTAATTGCAAAAGTATTCAAAGTTACATTTAGAGAGCTAACAGGGATTGGATCTGAAAGCCTTACGGACAAAGACTCTAGTGGGTTTGCCCCTGCCACGGATGATAGCTTTGCGTACGAGCTTTGAAAGAATGGTATCCCGTTCAGATCTTCCGCAGGTATGGATGCTGGATCGGTGGTAGAGTGGCTTGTGGTAGCATAGGGACTGTCTGTCCAGCTATTTACGTCCCTTGAAGAATCGGAAACCAGAGACAAGTAGTCGACAGTCTCATCCAGGGCCCATAGGGCGATTGGCTGCTCTGCAAAAACCTTCTCTGCATATAAATTTGATGGACTAGACATTTTTTCTCCTAGTCTATTTTAGCACATAAGACATAATAATTCATCCTAAGGCTGATGCAAACTACCTGACTAAACCCGATCGGGGTGTTCAAGGTATTGGCTATTTAGCTTTCTTCGACTAGTTCTGGCTCTTGGACAATCTCTACCCACTCTGAATTGTAGTAAAGGTAAAGTCGACTGTCAGAGGAGTCAAACCAGGTCTGTCCCTCGAGAGTGGAGCTTGGCTCACTGGCCGATATTATTTAATTAAGGGGTGTAACTGCTGAAACAATGTTCCAAGTGGTGCCGTCCCATTTCCATGTACGGTCACCTGAGGTAAATTCATCTCCGGTTGACGGAGCATCTGGGAAATTAATAGCCATGAGTATATTGTATCAGGTTGCTATCGGGTGCCATAGAGCATTTGGAGAGTGACCCTAGCGTGAGGCTCTGGGGATTCCATTACTCAGGCGCTGGCTCTGGCTCTGGTTCTGGCTCTGGAATCACTAGCCAATCCAATTCCGCTTCGTTCCAGTAATAATCACCATCTGGCTTAGGGGCAGGGGGTTCGTAATCAAACTTTGATTCGTTCCAAGTCCAGCTTTCAAAGACCTTTATTGGCTCAAACTTTTCACCGTTGAACCTAGCGCCAATCCAAGACTCACCAGTTATTTCACTGTCTGCAACTGGGTTGTCAAAAAGTGCATTAGCGACATCTTGCTCCGCCTCAATGACATTAGACACAATACCGTTTTCTATAATTGCAATTCGCATTTTTACGCCACCTCTACTAGAACGATTAGACCTGCTTGCCCAGTTCCGCCTGCGGCACTAGAGCCGTAGGTGTTCACGTCACCTTGTCCGCCACCCCCGCCAGCACCAAAACTAGTGCCATCAAGTCCTCTTGTGGCTCCACCCCAAGCACGCCCTCCTGTACCTCCCCTATAGAAACCAGCCGCTCCAGTTCCAGTGGCGGCGGCTGGACCGTAACCAAGAAGAAGGGTGTATAGATTGGAAACTAATGCAACTCCTGAACCATCTCCACCAGGACCACCACCGTCAGCGCCATTTCCCCCCCCCGGATTGATTGTACTGTTAGTGGTACCAGCACCGCCGCCAGAGCCACCATCTCCACCAGTTCCACCACTGTTGTAGGCACCACCGCCGCCGTTAGAGCCACCATCAGCCGTGAGTGAATCTATCGAAGTTGTCCCACCATTTGTCCCCCCAACGGTTGCGGTGTAAGTGCCAGCCTCAATTACTCCACTAGCAATGTAACCAGCTCCACCCCCCCCGCCGCCGCCAGCATAACTAGAACCACCTTGTCCATTACCAGTCCCGCCCCGACCGCCGCCGCCGATTAGATAAGCCGTGTAACTGGAGTCAATCGTTACCGATTTAGTAGTGTCAATGTAAATAACACCTTTAGTCTCTTCTGGTGTCGTTGGGATTATTTCAAAAAACGACACTTGAGCTGGCAAATCGCTAGTCGTTGACATGATAAGTTTTGCCGCATCCGCCGGCTGTTCAAGTAGATACTGGATAGTATCGCCTGATGGCAAGACACTAAGCTCATTATCGTCAGCATCAAAAATTCCTATTGTTAGACCAGTGCCGTAGTAAACAAATCCATAGGTTTTCTCTGACTCAAAGGGGTATTCATAGACAGCGATATTACCTGGCAAAACTTGGAATGTTGTAGGACCGCCCCCACCAGCCGCATCTGCCCAGGCAACTTCCCCAGCTACGACACTTAGAACTTGGTCGTCTGTTCCTACCCCTAAGCGAGTTACCGAACTAGCGCCGTCAGCGACTATTAGGTCTTGTGCTGTTGTCATTGGGTTTATTACAACTGTATTGTCTATTCCCACTGTACTAGTACCAGCATTATAGGTAAGAGGAGAGGTTGCAGTGACTACACCGCTTGTGCCATCGTCACCCTTAATGCCACCATAGCCAAGAGAAGTCCACGCTGTCGATCCGTTACCAAGCTTAAATTTGTCCGTGTCGGTTTCGATGCCCATCTCGCCAGGAGCGAGTGTAGGGTTTGCCGAGGTCCAGTTTGAGGCTGTGTCGCGCCTTTGCTGTATTCTTACGATTGCCATTAATTTACCGCGCTTCCACCGTCAGCGTAGACCCCGTCTAGGATTACTACGTTCGCATCCGAATTATCTATTTTTAAGT
>Ga0075117_1000193_pt1 | contig 44086 bp, 41 predicted proteins | sample AntAceMetag02UKJ_FD_69789 | JGI IMG/M metagenome (GOLD analysis project Ga0075117, IMG submission 69789) | Saline lake microbial communities from Ace Lake, Antarctica - Antarctic Ace Lake Metagenome 02UKJ | ecosystem: Environmental > Aquatic > Non-marine Saline and Alkaline > Saline | place... | reverse complement strand
CAAATGAAAACTAAAAAGATTCAAAGTAATATATTGATATAAAGTTCTACAGTTCAATATGTTAAATAGTTTTCTTGCAGACACTATATAGGTCAATCAAGGATTCTGAGCAGATGGGGAAGTCATCATGGCTCTATCTATCACAAAGACATTCTTACAGGAGTAGAATTGATTATACTTCTTCAGCAGAGAAGTTTTAGGGTCTTTACCTGTTCTTATGTGGCCCATTTTATGAATATTTAGGCCTAGAGCTTGTTTAAAATTTGAGGCTTTAATATTTATCAATTAGATTAAGGAATTGACTTCAAATTTTATTCAATTATCCTAACGAGACTTTCATTTTGATAGTCAATTTTGAAACCATTGGAATCTTTTAAAATCAGCTGATTACTTCTTAGATTTTCGGGAAGTTTAATCTTTGTATTAACAATTTATTTAACATCATCAAATATAATGGCGGGTCTAAACTCATCATCTATCAACTGAAAAGTTGAATACCTTTTGCATGACGAACAAACAATCCCCAAGAAGGGGGTTCTCTAAACATGGAGTATTCAGGATAGTTTTTTACTTTTTCAGGTACTTGATTTAATCTATCTAATGGAATATATGCTTTCCCTTTTGAAGACCTTCCAGGGAAGGTAATGTGCTCATTTCAATAATTGCATGTTCAACATTATGCCCAGGGATACCGGTAATTGAAGAAGGGATAGGACTGGAATGAAAGGGACGCTCCTTGGCCTGGAGGTCATAATTTACATCTGCATGAGAAAATGGCACTTCAACCTTAATGTTGCTGAGATGAATATTTCTAATAATTCCAGGTTTAGCCCCAGCACGATGTCCCAGACGAATAAAAATAGCATTCCCAGTATTTTTGGCAATGATCTTAGTCATTTTAATATTTTCAATGATACCACCATCAACAGATTCGATAGCAATAGCAGAACGGTAGGTATCTGAAATGTTAATATTACGTACGGTAACGTTTTTAAACCCTCCATAAGAAGCTGTCCCAAATTTTATAGCACTGGCCCCTGATATAAGATCACAATTATATATGTCTATCGAGTCATTAAAATAACCGGGGTAATAAGATTTCAAGCAGATGGCGTCGTCGGCAGAATTAATATCACAATTCGAAATGCGGACATTTTTAGAGTCCGTGATATCCACTCCATCATTGTTCCAATATGCACGATTGTAAATGGTCAAACTATCTAATACTAGTCCATTGCACAATTCAAACGACAAGCCCCAGCAAGCAGCATTTTTAAACGTAGTATTTAAAAGCGAAACATTATTGCTACTAGAAAAGCGAAGAAGCTTAGGCCTCATTTTCTCATTTGGTCTGTTTGTCTCTTCTCCATAATCTGGGTCAATTACAATACCTGCATGGTGAAGACTATCGATATTTAAGGCAAGTGCTCTACCTTGCCCATCAATTGTACCCTTACCTGTAATTTTCAAGTTCTCAGTTTTGTAAGCGACTAAAAGAGCTAATTGAGAGTTGTCATCTTTTTTTGGGCTTTCGGGTCTCCCTTTCATTTCAAGGCTTTTGTAATGTAGCGGATTCGTGCTTCCTAATAATATAGCTTCGTTTTTAAGGTGTAACTCCACATTACTTTTCATCTCAATAGTGCCTGTAAGGAATTTCCCTTCTGGAACAATTACCCTACCACCACCATTTTCATTTGTCATATCAATGACTCTTTGAATCACTTCTGTATTTAGTGTATTTCCGTCACTAATTGCACCATAGTCCACGATGTTGTGATCTCTTAGCCCTTGAGCAACAGAATAACTATGGCTCAAACCAGTCACTAAAACAATTGCAAACAACTGTTTAAATACCCTTGTTTTTAATTTCATAACTCAACAGCTTCAAAAGCGATATGATTTTTTATTTTGAGGCTAAGCTATTTCAACCATTCCCAATGTAATAAGTCCTTGCTCCAAGTAATTCCGATAGAAGCATTTTTGTCAAAATCGCCTTCTTCTTCGGTCAGTGGTCCTGAACCGTGAAAAAACATCACGTAGCGTTCATACTGCGGATTATCCTTTAAGTTTACTGCGGTTCCTGCAGAAATCCTTCCTTTTGCCCAAGGCCATTTTTTTTGTCCTAGCGTTATGAGACGGCCAAAGTCTGTCCATGTTTTGAAATCTTTTGATTTTTTTATGGCAATACCATTTTTAGGGGAATGGATGAGAATGTATTCATCATTTTCTCGTAATACACTCACATTTTCACCCGATTCGGTGTGACCAAAATATGTCCAATTTTTAAAATCATAGGTATAGCTCATACTTACCCCGTTTTGTTTGTAAAAGCACCACCATTTTCCTTTTTGGTCCTTGTCTTCCAATAAATATGGATCTATCATCCTACCCATATCTTTTTCGGAAACATCCAAGCCTTTTACCTTCAACAATTCGGGTGAACTCCAAGATTCTAAGTCCTTACTTCGCATTATAAAAAGCCTTGCATCTCCGGTCCCAAATTTGGGCATGTCTTTTACATAATAATCAGGTCGTGGATAGGTCTGTAAGCACAGTATCCATTCATCGTTATAACGGACTACATTCCCAGGGCTGGAAAAGTCGAGGTTCTGGTCTCTGGGTGTTAGTATCTTTTTATCACTCCAATTTTTGAGGTCGTTGCTGGTACTCATGGCAGTATAAGAATATACTTTGTTATCCGATTCACTCTTGACCAAAGTGAAAAATAGATAAAAAGTATTCTCGTGAAAAAGCAAGGCAGGATCTCGGTAAGCGGTGGAATCATTTCCTTTAAAAATGATAGGAGAATCTAATGTTTTTAAAATATTGTCTTGGGCAGATACAGTGATAGAACCAAAACATAGGAATAAAAATAAGGTACTTTTAGTCATGGTTTTACAATCTTTTTTTGACAAGTAGGCTTTAAAAGTAGCATTTTTAGATTTAAACAAAATAATCTGTTTTGTGACGTGCTTCGATAATGTGTGTTCTTCCGTCGGCATCATCAAATACAAAAGTATCTTTGAAACACTTACAGAGATAAGGTCTTATTCAGTTAATTTTGAATGACATTAATAACTTCTCGATTTACTTTCTTAACTGCCGGAATATTTAGTTTGTCTACCTTTCGGTCATAAGTCATAAAACCGTTTACTTCACCCTCAACATCTGTAGTTTGTGTATATACTGCTGCTGAAAAACCAACTTTCACCATTTTTTTAAGTTCATTGGCATATTTTATGTATTCCGCGGTGGTTTCTTCGGAGTTCTTAAATTGAATATAGCCCCAGTTTTTATCGCTTTTCCATAAGTGTCCGTCAATAGGAAGTCCAATACCGCCATATTCACCCAGTACTGTAGCTCTTTCGGCATCGTATAGATACATTTTAGGACCTGGGTAATGATGTAAATCCAGCATATCTCCAGTTCTGTAGTGGTTGCCGCCGCTTGCAGGGTTTACCAATCTACTAGGGTCATAAGCTTTGGTCCAGGCAGCAATTTCTTCGGTTTTAAATTGACCCCAAGCTTCATTAAATGGCACCCAAACTACTATACTCGGGTAAGAATAGAGATAATCCATGATGTCTTTCCATTCCTTTCTATAAATGGCTTCCGATTCGGCAGTACGAATAAACTCGGAGCCATTGAAATAGTTTTTCATTTGCCAGTTTGTATCCTTATCACCGCTAGGCATATCTTGCCACACTAAAATTCCCAATTGGTCGCAATGTGTGTACCAACGTGCGGGCTCCACTTTTACATGTTTACGAATCATATTGAAACCAAGTTCTTTGGTTTTTATAATGTCGTATTTTAAGGCTTCGTCTGTAGGTGCAGTATATAATCCGTCAGGCCACCAACCTTGGTCTAAAGGGCCAAATTGGAAATAATCCTTGTTGTTCAATTGCATACGAATAATCCCATTATTATCACGTTTCATGGACACTTTACGCATGGCGAAATAACTTTTTACTTCATCAGTAACTTTACCATTACTCAATAGTTTTATAGCGGTTTGGTATAAAAAAGGAGACTCCGGTGACCACAGTTTGGCGTTCGGAACTGGAATCTCTAAAGTTTCTCCCACTACAGCTTTTGTCGTTGAAAAGGCTTTGCCATTATCAAATACAGTAACTTCTATCACATCTCCATAGGTGGTACTGGTAATGCCTGCATTAATTTTTACGACACCTCCATCAATATCAGGAACTGTTTTAATATTATAAATACTCTTTTTTGCAATGGGCTCCAACCAAACCGTTTGCCAAATACCAGTAACTGGTGTGTAATAAATCCCTTCAGGATTTTTTACTTGTTTACCTCTGGGTTGAGGGCCATCACTAGTAGGGTCCCAAACTTTTACAGTAAGTTTTTGATCAGATTTGCTTAAGAACGGAGTAATATTGAAAGAAAAGGGGGTAAACCCACCAGTATGCGATCCAATTTTGACATCATTGAGCCAAATTTCTGCTTTCCAGTCTACCGCTCCGAAATGCAATAAGAGATCTTTCCCATTCCAATTTTCAGGGACAGAAAAAGTTGTGTTGTACCAAACTTCTTTTGACGATCCAACCTCTTTCATGACGCCCGATAAACTTGATTCCACCGCAAACGGCACTAAAATTTTACCGTCGAATTTGTCAGGTGCAACAGTACCTTTATCTTTTATGGCATAATTCCATAAACCGTTTAAATTTTGCCATTCGTCCCGCTCCATAATGGGACGCGGATATTCTGCCAAAACATTATTGGGGTCAACTTTATTTGCCCACTCTGTTTTAATTTTGTTACCAGCGGGTTGCCATTGTGCTGTTGTTGGCAACCACACCAATAATGCTAGGGCTAGTAATGATATATTTTTCATCGTATTTGTAATTGAGTTATTATAAACCGCTCTCTGAACCCCACATGGCCTTTTTTAGGAAAAAAGAGAGCAGGAAAAAAGGCAAAGTACATTTAAGCATCTTGCCCTTTTTAAGAGTTTCGTTACTGAGTTTATCTACAAATTCTTCTTCTTCATTTCTTTAACTGCAAAGTCCACTGCTCTAGCTGTAAATGCCATATAGGTCAATGACGGGTTTTGCGTAGAGGTAGAAGTCATCATTGCTCCATCTGTCACAAATACATTTTTACAAGCGTGTAATTGATTGTGTTTGTTTAGCAGAGAAGTTTTAGGGTCTTTGCCCATTCTTACACCGCCCATTTCATGAATATCTAGGCCTGGAGCTTGTTTAGAATCTGAGGCTTTAATGTTTGTGAAGCCCGCTTTTTCAAACATCTCTGTGGTATTTTCTATATAATCCTTGATCATTTTTTCATCGTTATCGTCGTAGCCCATATCAAAATGAATCAAAGGAATACCCCACTCGTCTAGTTTAGATTTATCTAAAGTCAATTTGCTGGTCTCTTTTGGAATAGTTTCTCCCATCATGTGAGATCCCACATACCATGGTCCTAATTCACGATTCATAAGGCTTGTTTTAAGGTCTGGTCCTACTCCGTCTGTGCTAAACCCTTCTCTTCTTCCGCTTGAAAAACCAGCTGCATATCCTCTGATGAACCCTGTTTCTTGTTCATAAAGGTTTCGCCATCTCGGCATATAACTACCACCTATTCTTCTGCCGGAAGTGGTCTTATCGGAAAACCCTTCATAAGTAGCACTCACTCTTGCACGGTAATTATGGAAGGCAATGTGCGTTCCCAAGAGTCCATTATCATTTCCCAAACCATTCTGGAAACGACTGGATGTACTATTCATTAGCAGTGCCGTGGTGTTCATAGCGGCAGCGTTCACAAAAATAATATCGGCGTAGAAATCAATCTCCTCTTTCGTTATTCTATCTATTACTCTTACGCCAGAGGCCTTCCCTTTTTGCTCATCATAAAGGATCGATTGAACCACAGAATCTGCTCTTAAAGTACAGTTTCCTGTATTCAAAGCCCATGGAATAGTAGAGGCATTACTGCTAAAGTAGCCGCCATAGGGGCAGCCTCTTTGACATAAATTACGGTGCATACACCGAGCACGTCCTTGCTGCGTATGAATGTCTTGAGGATCTGTAATATGAGCCTTTCGGGAAATGATAGCTCTACGGTTTTGGTAATTTTTTTGTAAAAACTTATCAAAATATTCTTCCACACAACCCTGTTCAAAAGGCTTCAGAAATTCGCCGTCTGGCAGGCTTTCAAGGCCATCTTTATTTCCTGAAATACCTGCAAAACGCTCAACCTTGCTATACCATGGGGCAAGTTCATCATACGTTACAGGCCACTCTACAGCAAAACCATCTCGAGCGGGACCTTCAAAATCTAGGTGACTCCATCGCTGTGTTTCACGAGCCCAAAGCAAAGATTTACCTCCTACTTGATAGCCTCGAATCCAATCAAATGGTTTATCCTGAACATATGGGTGCTCTTTGTCTTTCACTACAAAATGCTTAGCGTCTTCTTTGAAAATGTAGCATTTAGAAGCTATTGGGTTTTCCTCTTTCTCTTTGAGAGACAAACCCAGTCCGTGCTCAAAATCCCATGGCATCTTGGTAGTAGTGGGATAATCAATGATGTGTTTCACATCGGGGCCTCGCTCTAAAATGAGGGTCTTTAGTCCTTTTTCTGCCAATTCTTTAGCCGCCCAGCCGCCACTTATTCCAGAACCTATGACGATGGCGTCATATTTCCTTTTCTTCAATGATTTATCTTTATTAGTCATTTTCTTTTAATTATTTGTTAGGCGTCTACACAGCCGTATCCATATCCTGGAGCGTATTCATACCCTGCTTTTTCTGTCATATACCACTCTGAACCCGTATAACCTCTTACACTATAATTCTTTAAGGTTTTAAAAAACGAATTGATTTTTTCTTCTTCATTTTCTTCAATCATACCAAGACATGCCACTTTTGAGGTTGGATTTAGGTTAGTGAAAGCAGAATCATACCTACTTTTAGCGAAGGCGTTTACCAGCGGTAGTCCCTTATAAAAAGTAGCCTGTTCTTCCTTAGTATGCATTGTGACTATCATAGCTTTTACATACTTGTCTACACCAACTTCAATAGCTCCAGGAGTATCCGTTTTAGGGATTAGGGTATCGATGATATCAACGAGCAACGCCTCATGAGCGGAGGTTAATATTTGGCCTGTGGGTAAATCGCTGGGCGACCAATTTTTAGCCCAAGCAGGAAATGCTATGGACGCTGCAACACCCAGTGTTAAGTTTTTAATTAAGCTTCTTCTTTTCATTTATTCTATAATCAAGGATATACATATGCTCCTTCTCTCAGTGTAGAGGGGCGGGTGAGGGTCTTAATTTTGATGGAACGAATCGGAGACAAATCTCAAAACTTCTGGCAATGCATCTCTCCAATAAGTCCAGTTATGAGCACCATCTCTTACTCTATATTCATGAGGAATGTTTTTCTTTTTCATCTCTATGTGCATGAGTGAGTTTCCTTCATACAGGAAATCGTCATCGCCACAGTCTATATACCACCTCACGCTTTTAACGTCTTTCACATCAGCTTTGGCTAAAAGGTTTAGGGCGTTATAATTATTAAAGTGGGCTTCTACCTGATCATCCGTAACCTCAGGTATTGTTCTTTTTAAACTCGATTTGGTTTGTTCTAACGTCAGGGGACCTACATAGGCACTAAGCGGGCAAGCGGAAGAAAACATTTCTGGATGGCGAAGGGCATACATAAAAGAGCCGCCGCCGCCCATAGAAAGACCCGCTACTGCTCTGAATCTTTTTGTGCCTTTTATCCTATATTTCTTCTCCACGTGAGGGACGAGTTCGTTGAAGAAAAAATCCTCGTAGTTCCAATCGGGCACATTATAATACCCCATCACTTTGGTATCTGCATCGGGCATTATAATGATCATTGGCGTAGCTATCCCATCTGCAATGGCCTTATCTGTAATGTGTAATACCTCACCAAACTGTACCCAACCGGTATGATTATCAGTGGCTCCATGTAGGAGGTAAAGCACAGGATAAGAACGCTCTGATGTTTCATATCCTGGAGGTAAATAAACGGCGTAGTTGCGTTCCATCTTCAGGATTTTGCTATCCACTTTCAGGTTGTCCATGACTTTACCAGATTGGGCATGCAATAGAAAAGGGAGGAGAAAGAAGAAGAGAATTAATTTTTTCATTGGGTTGGTATTTCAATAGGTCAATCGGAGTTAGCATTTAAAACTAACACACCAATCAAAATTACTAATAAAAGACTTGTGGAGCTTCAAAATCGTTGAATCTGTAAAGGAAGGAGATAAAAGAGTACAGTATGTCAGCAGGTTTAGGAGTAATAGCCTTTTTTAAAGGGCAATTTGCCAATTGATTTTTATAATTTCACTATTTTCAAATATGCAATTTTAAGTTTATTCAAATGAAAGTCAATAGGATTAAAACTCTTTGGAAGGAAGAAAAAACAGCGACGAACGCTTGGATTACAATACCGAATACTTGGACAGCAGAATTGATTGCCAAACAAGGATTTGATGTCATGACAATTGATGCCCAACATGGGCATGCAAAAGACTATGAATCTGTATTGGGGATTCTTCAAGGAGTGAAAGGCAGTGAAACGGTGCCCTTTGTCAGGATTCCGTGGAATGAGCCCTCATATGCTATGAGTATGCTAGATGCAGGAGCTTTAGGGATTATTTGCCCCATGATAAATACACGTGAAGACACTGAAAACTTTGTTAAGGCCTGTAGGTTCCCTAGTGATGGTTATCGGAGCTTTGGGCCTATACGGGCGGCAGAGTTACATGAAAACTATTTTAAAGAGGCGAATGATAATATCATTACTATGGCCATGATAGAAACTCCGGCAGCTTACGAAAACATGGAAGACATAGCAGCCACACCTACCTTAGATGGTCTTTTTCTGGGCCCTTGGGATTTAAGTATTTCTATGGGTCATAAAAATGTAGCAGATTTTGAGAGTGAAGAGATGAAAACTGTTTTTGACAAGTTTCTAAATGTTTGTGCTAAAAATAGTATTACAGCAGGAGTGCATTGTACTACGGATGAAGATGCTAAAATGTTCTCTGAAATGGGTTTTAGGTTAGTCACTATTTACAATGACAGCAATGCTATAACCTCCAAGGCTGCTGAAAGTTTGAATGCTTTTGGTCGGTCTATTGACAATATTGGGCCTAAGTATTAAAAGATAGGCTTGGTTAAAAGAGTGACCAGATTCAGACTTTGAATCAATTTTCTAAACGACCGCAAGTTTTTTTTCTAAAAAACACCTAAATGGTATAATTAGAAAATAATACAAAATGAAACACTCGAAACTAACTCTCCTAAGCTTTTTATGTGCCGGCATGATACTGATAAGTTCATGTGATGTGGACGATACTATGGTAGATGCAGATGTAATAAGTACCCTGAGCGGTGCCTTTGCGGAGTTTGATGAAGATAATACAGACATTTATTTAGATGGCTCCAATGTGGTTATTGAAACCAATGGGCTACCAAACCATACCACCCCGTACTGGGGGATAGGAAATGCACTTTATGTAGCTCCCCAAGAGGGATTTCAATCCACACCAAGTTTAATTGCAGGCTTTGATGGCTCGGCTACCTTAACGGTTTCTTCAAAGCCTCAAAAGGCAAGGAAGTCAACGGCTACTAGTTTGGGTGCTATCGGAATTGCCATTAGTGGAGCAGCTATTTACAATGATCAAGAGGGAAACGGAGCTTTAGACGGGGCAGCAGTAAGCCTTGATTATTCTGGAGCACATATTGGCCCTGGTGTATATCACTATCACACGGAGCCAGAGGCTTGGTCTAAGGACGATGATAAATTAATAGGCATCTTGGCCGACGGGTTCTTTGTCTTCGGCAGAAAGTGTAATGCTACCGGTGGCTATCCTACAGGCTTAGATGAGTCAAATGGTCATTCGAGTACAACCCAATATTCTACAGAATCTGTTTATCACTATCATATTGACAATGAGCTTTATATCAACAAATATTACATCATTTTCCCAGGTAATTATCAAGGCACGCCTAGTTCTATTAGGTAGCTTTTTGATAGCCTGTAACCCCGCTACAGAAAACCAAGTTGAGGATTATCCAATGGTTGTTTCTGAAACGGAGATGCTAAAGGATAGCCTCATTCTGAATCAACTAGAAGGTAAATGGTATTATGAGAGCAAGCCTTATAATGGGTTTGCTCTTATCTTTTACCTTGATGGTTCTGTTGGGGAAAGGATTGGTTTTTCTGAGGGCAAGAAATGGGGTCGAGCTCAAAAGTTTTACAAGGACGGAAGTCTCAAATATGAGGCCTATTATAAAGCTAATCGCAGAGATGGGCTTGCTAAAAACTGGTCTAAAGAAGGAGTACTTATAGCCGAGTCTAACTTTGTGAATGGTGTAGTACACGGAGTTCAAAGTACGTGGTACAGCAGTGGAAAAATCTTCAAAAAGATGCACATCAACATGGGCAAAGAAGAAGGACTCCAGCAAACTTGGTGGGAAAATGGTAAGTTATATGTCAATTATGAAGCGAAAAACGGTCGAATCTATGGCCTGAAACGCTCTACACTCTGTTACGAATTAAAAGATGAAGTGGTTCAAAAATAAATATGCTGTTCTAGCCCTAGGCTTATTAATGTCATGTGCTGAAGAAAGCCAAGATAGCGAGGTAGAGGCACTACCCTATTTTGATGAATCTTCCTTTTTGCCTCATTGGATGAACCCACAACGTGATTCGCTCAAAGATTTTCACAAAATCCCAGCATTCTCACTTATGAATCAAGACAGCAGCCGAGTAACAGAAAAGTCGCTAGAGGGTAAAATTTATGTGGCCAACTTCTTCTTTACAACTTGCCCTGGGATTTGTCCTCAAATGACGGATAACATGGGAATTCTACAACAGGAATATCTGGAGGAGGAAGACGTCATGCTCATTTCACACTCGGTGACTCCGAATAGAGATACTGTTGCTAAACTCAAAGGCTATGCCTCAAAAAGAAACGTCCAGAGTAAAAAGTGGCATCTGCTCACTGGGGACAGAGAGCAAATTTATAACCTCGGAAGAAACGCTTATTTCGTTGAAGAAAATATGGGCATCGAAAAAACGATTGACGACTTTCTCCATACAGAGAACTTTGTCTTAGTGGACAAACAAAAGCATATCAGAGGCATTTACAATGGCCTTAACAAAGCCTCTATTCAGCAGCTTATTGAAGACATCAAAAGGTTAAAGTCCCAAGGCTAGACTTTTTAAGCATCAAGCATAATTCTCTTCCCACCAGCCTTTGCCGAAGCATAAATTGCAGAAAGTATCTTCGAATCTTTTAAACCTTCTAAACCTGAGCAATGGTCGGGCATTGAGTCTTTGCTTAAGAAAAGTGGCCCCATGCCGTTCATTTGATACGTTTGATGATGTACCACTTCCATATCTATTGGACCCTCTGATGTTTTTCCTTTTAATGGACCATAAGAAAACGCAGGTTGAAGTTCAAACCAACCTTTGTTACCAGCTGCATGAAACAGTTGAACATTAGAGTTATAGGAAGTAAACCCAGTGAAGACTGTATCGTCAGGAAACTCTATATGCCAGCTCAATGATTCCTCTACCTCACTAAACCTAGTTTTATCCGTCACAGGGCCGAAATTAGCACTGACAGACCTAGGTTCTATGTTTTTGACATAACGGGCTGCATTTACACAGTATATACCCACGTCCATCAGTGGCCCTCCGCCTGATAGCTTGGCGTTTAGTCTCCATTGCTTTGGGTCGCCTGCTTTGAAACCAAACATGCTCTGTATGTAATTGATGTCGCCAAATGTTTTTTCCCGACCATATCGCATTGCTTCCATATTAAACGGCTCAAAATGACATCTGTAACCTACGGCCAATTTGACTTTATTTTCTTCACAAGCTTTTATCATGGCTTCACACTCTTCAGGAGTATTTGCCATTGGCTTTTCGGTTATAACATGTTTTCCAGCCTTAGCAGCTCTTATGGTATATTCTGAATGCATACCATTAGGAAGACATATATACACCACATCAATATCCTTGCAATCTATAAGCTTGTCGTAGTTTTCGTAGTTAAGAATGTTCCCATCCTTGAGGTTATACTTCTCTTTGTATTCTGAGATTTTAGAAGGAGTACCTGTTACTATACCTGTGAGCTCCCAATATGGCGAAGCATCAATACCCGGTAAAATTCTCTTTGTGCCATAGTAGCCGAGACCCACAATAGCAATACCCAATTTCTTGCCTTTATAGTCGATTTTTGGCTGTGAAAAACCTTTGGTAGAAAAGAAGGGAAGAGCTAAAGAACCAGCTCCTAATTTTTTGATGAAGGATCTTCTATTTTCAGAAATACTCATGCATAATGTTGTTAAGGTTGAATAGTCGACTAAAATAGTAAAATTATTCTCCTAATTTTGGCAGAACCTTATCTAATAGATTAAATCACTTTTCTAGCATATGAAATCATTACTTGTGTACTGCGGCTCTAACCCAGGCTTAAACCCTATTTATAAAGAAACGGCTGTTAAGCTAGGTCTGGAAATGGTAAAACGAGGCATGAGATTAATTTATGGCGGAGGGAGTTTAGGTCTTATGGGTACCATAGCAGATACTGTTATGGAAAATGGAGGTGAAGTAGTAGGAATCATACCTACATTCTTAGATAATCTGGAAGTAGGGCATCCTAACCTTACGGAAATCCATGTGGTAAATTCTATGCATGAACGAAAAGCCATGATGGAGGAAATGTGCGATTCTGTCATCACACTTCCGGGAGGCTATGGCAGTATGGATGAGCTCTTTGAGATATTGTCTTGGTCTCAGCTAGGCCTTCACAAAAAACCCGTAGGCTTGTTGAATATCAATGGCTTTTACAATCCTCTGGTGGCTCAGTTAGACCTGATGGTTAATGAAGGATTCCTTAAACAACCGAACCGAGAAATCATTCAGATTTCAGATTCCATTGAAGAAGTTTTTAAGCTTATGGATGGATTTGTACCCCAAGAAGCTTTTAAATGGCTTGAAAGAGGGAATACTTAATTAAATGTCGTCACAATTAAAGTCGTTCTGAAACTCCTCGTAAGCATCTCTATCAGCAGTGGCCAGGGACGTACAGCTTTTAAAAAGCTTTTCTATTGATTTTTTTACGGATTCGCAGTTGCTTTTTGTTTGGTTATTAACAAAAGCGGATATGTCTTCACTATATCTGACTGTGTCCGCCGCACAGCTAAGAGGCCCGGCTTTTTCCTTGCAACCAGAAAAGGCTAAAGCAGACATGAATAATACGGCGATGAGTTTCGAAGAAGTTTCCATGAAGATGTTTTTAAAATTGACTGTTAATCAAAATTAACGCTAAAGTTTTATTTTACGGCTTTAAGACTTAAGTCTAAACTCTTTATGCTGTGGGTCAAATAGCCCATTGAAGCATAGTCAATCCCGCATTCGGCGTGGCCACGAATAGTTTCTGGTGTGATACCACCCGAAGACTCTACTGGAAATCTCCCATCAATAATTTTTATGGCTTCACGCGTTTTTTCGTAGTCAAAATTATCAAGCATTATTCTTACCACCCCGCCAATTTTAAGTACCTCATTCAGCTCTTTAAAATCTCTTACTTCTACTTCAATAGGAAGTTTTCTACCTGTTTCTTTCAAGTATTTTTGGGCTGAAAGCATGGCTTGCGTTACACCGCCAGCATAGTCCACATGATTGTCTTTGATGAGTATCATATCATAAAGGCCAGCTCTGTGATTTACTCCCCCACCAATTTTCACAGCCCACCTTTCGGGTAACCTGAAGTTCGGCGTGGTTTTGCGAGTATCTAGCACTTGACACTTGGTACCTTCTAGTTTCTTAACAATGGATTTGGTCGTAGTGGCTATGCCGCTCATACGCTGCATACAGTTTAAAACGAGTCTTTCTGCCGTAAGGATAGATTGGTCTTTGCCGCTTACATAAAAGGCTATATCTCCATATTTTATGTCATCGCCGTCATGTAGAAACACTTCCATTTTTAAGTTAGGGTCGACTTCTTTAAAAATGGCTTTGGCCAGTTCTACTCCAGCTAATATGCCGTTATCTTTCACTAATAGTTTGGCTTTTCCTTGAGCCACTGCTGGCACTGTAGAAAGGGATGTGTGGTCGCCATCTCCAATGTCTTCTTTAAGTGCAGCCCGTATAAAGGCAAGGACGTCTTCTGATTTTATTTCCATTTAAATTACTGTGTTAAGCTAACGCAAATACTTAAAAAATTGGCAAAAATCCTTTTGCCCAATGCATTATTGATTCCACTTAATTATTGGATTTATAGGCTATTATTTTGAGTACTGGTCTAAGGAAAATACTTTTGGTCAATGAAAAATACTTACCCTCTTTTTTCCCACGAATATTTCATGGCCAAAGCACTGGATTTAGCTCGGCAGGCTTTTGAGGAAGGAGAGGTGCCGGTAGGGGCAGTAGTAGTGACAGGGCAAAATCAAATCATAGGAAAAGGATATAACCAAACCGAACGACTAAATGATGTGACCGCTCATGCAGAAATGTTGGCGATAACAGCTGCCGCAAATCATTTAGATGCTAAATACCTGAGAGAATGCAGACTTTACGTTACCCTAGAGCCATGTGTGATGTGTGCAGGGGCAATTGCCTGGAGCCAAACCGATCACATTATTTATGGAGCTTCTGATGCCAAAAGGGGTTTTTCTAGGTTTTCAGAAGGTATTATTCATCACAATAAGGAGCTTATTCCAGGTATTCTAGGAACCGAAAGTGAGGAGCTTCTCAAAGAATTTTTCAATAAGTTGCGAACATAAAGCAGCCCATCATTGTTTTGGAATTAGAAAGATAATTTAAGAAACTTAAACCCAATTATATTATGGCCTTCGAATTACCAGCACTTCCATTTGCTAACAACGCTTTAGAACCTCATTTTGACGCTATGACCATGGAAATCCACCATGACCGTCATCATAATGGCTATGTAAACAACCTTAATAATGCCATTGCTGGTACAGATTTAGAAGGAAAAACCATTGAAGAAATCATGGCGGTTGCTGGAGCTTCGGGTGCAGCGGTAAGAAACAACGGCGGCGGTCATTATAATCACTCTTTGTTCTGGTCTATCTTAGCACCGCAGGGAGTTGGCGGAAACCTTTCAGGTTCCTTAAAAGAGGCTGTCATAGCTCAGTTTGGTTCTATAGACGAATTCAAAGCTAAATTTAAGACAGCCGCTGGAACACGTTTTGGCTCGGGATGGGCTTGGTTAGGCGTAAAGGCAGACGGTTCTCTTTGTGTATGTTCATCTCCAAATCAGGACAATCCTCTAATGGATGTAGCTGAGTGCCCATGTACGCCTATTTTAGGACTAGACGTTTGGGAGCACGCTTATTATTTAAAATATCAAAATAAGCGTCCTGATTACATTGACGCTTTTTGGACTGTAGTTAATTGGAATGCTGTAGAGGCTCGTTACGCCGCAGCTAAAGGATAAGAATTAACCTTATGATATATTGAAAGCTCGGCTTTTGGTCGGGCTTTTTTTGAAACTTTACTTTTGTGTATATTGTATATAAGATGTATACTTTATAAATTAGGGTTTTAATAAGTGATAATGAGGAAAAATATTGATATAGATAATACCACATTAACAAAGCTGAAAATTTTATCAGTCTTCGAAAATAGGAGTGTGAAGGCTTTAATGGAGCAAGCCGTTGGCTTTTTTGTGGAAGCGAAAGAAAAAGAGAGGTTAGATTCTCTAACGGATGAAGAAAAGGAGGATTTGGGTCTGCTTTTGCTGATGCAACAGACTGATAGAACTGACTTTGCTAGCAGAGAAGAAGTAATGGATATTTTGAACAGCTAAATGGAAGTACTATTTCTTCGAAGCTTTACGAATGATATCAAGAGGATTAAGGAAAAGATGTTAAAGAAAAGGCTTAAGCAGTTTATAGAGGACTTAGAGCAGTCTGAAAACATTAAAGGCTTCAGAGGAATAAAGAAGCTCAGTGGTCATCAGAATGCTTTTAGGTTGAGAATCGGAAATTATAGGCTAGGTTTTTATGTAGTAGACAATGAGGTGCATTTTGATCGCTTTCTAAAAAGGAACGACATCTATAAAGTTTTTCCTTAGTTGTAATGTTGCAATTTCAAATTTCCTTTCTAGTTTTACGGCATGAACAATCAAAGCAGAACAAATTCTTGGTGGTGGCTTTCTACTCGAACGAGTTGAACAGAATTTGCTATGCTTAAAAAATATTTGCGGCTTTCTGTTAACCAGGAAGCCGTTTTTTTGTGTCAAAGCGTAGCCATTGACCAATTAATAAAAATTAGAAAATCAAGATGAGTAAGATATTTAAAATTAAAACCCGCTCTAAAAAGCAGCTGGCAGATAACCTGACACCCGTAGGTATTTTTATGAGGCTGCGTGACCAATATAAGTATTCAGTAATACTGGAAAGTGCAGATTATCACGCTATGCAAAATAGCTTTAGCTACATCGGCTGCGATCCTGTGGCGAGTATCGTCATTGATGACGATAAAGTAAAACAGGTATTTCCTGATGGGAGTAGAGAAAACTTTGACTTGGAAAATCGTAAAGATGCGGTAGGTGTTTTGAAAAGTTTTTCAGAACGCTTCGTTGCAGAGGACTCTGGGAACAGTTTCATTAGCAATGGCCTTTTTGGGCACATGGCCTATGATGCGGTTCAGTATTTTGAGGATATTGACATCCAAGGAAAGAGCAAGGAAAACGAAGTACCTTCTTTGATTTACCGTGTGTATAGGTATATTATTGCTATTAATCACTTTAAAAACGAGTTACATATTTTTGAGCATACCTACGGCGATGAGAAGAATCCCGTAGAAAATGGTCTAGAGACAATTGAGCTTTTTGTGAACTCTCCCAAGTTTAGTAGCCGAAAGTTTAGGGTTTTAGGCGAAGAGAAAAGTAATGTAACTGATGAGCAGATGCGAGCTACTGTCAATACCTGTATAAAGCATTGTCATAGAGGAGATGTTTTCCAAATAGTACCGTCTAGAAGGTTTTCAAAGGATTTTGAAGGAGATGATTTCAATGTGTATAGAGCATTGCGAAGCATTAATCCGTCTCCATATTTGTTTTATTTTGATGGGGGAGATTATAGCATTTTCGGTTCATCGCCAGAGAAACAGATTCATATTGAAGGCGAGCAAGCAGAGATTCATCCTATAGCTGGGACTTTTAAAAGAACGGGAGACGACGAAAAAGATGCCCAACTAGCGAAAGAATTAGATGCTGACCCTAAAGAAACCGCAGAACATGTGATGCTCGTAGATTTGGCAAGAAACGATTTAAGCCGTAGCTCTGAGCAGGTAAAAGTGGAGGTTTTTAAAGAGGTACAGTATTACTCTCATGTGCTTCATTTGGTTTCAAAGGTGACTGGCAAAATGATGAAAGGAACCAATCCACTTCAACTTGTGGCAGATACCTTTCCGGCAGGTACGCTCTCTGGTGCACCAAAACATATGGCTATGACGATTTTAAATAAATTGGAAAATACCAACAGAAGTATTTATGGGGGTGCTATAGGTTTTATGGATTTCAAAGGCAATTTCAATCACGCCATAGCAATTCGTACTTTTATTAGTAAGAACAATACCTTGTTTTATCAGGCGGGAATGGGTGTGGTGGCCAAATCTGATGTGGATCTAGAAATGGACGAAGTTGGAAATAAACTGGGAGCCTTAAGAGATGCCATGGATATGGCAGAAAGTATTTAGCCCACGGGACTGCCGTTCACAGCCTAATAGATTGAAAAATGAATACTTTACTCAAAAAGCTAAATTTTAAAACGCAGAAATCAATTTTGGTTTTGAATGCTCCAGTGGAGTTTAAGAGAACGGCTGAGGACTTTGGTGAACTTTTAGGCGTGAGGACGGAGATAAATGAGAATGAGATTGAATTTAGTCTTACTTTTTGTACCAAACTCTCTGAAATAGAGCAATTGGCACCCAAAATAACAGAGCATTTGGTGGAAGATGGCCTGCTCTGGTTTGCCTATCCTAAAAAGAGTTCAAAAAAGTACTGCTGTGAATTTAATAGAGATAACGGTTGGCAAGTTTTGGGGGATTTGGATTTTGAAGGAGTAAGAATGATAGCGATAGATGAAGACTGGTCGGTAGTGAGATTTAGACGACCAGAAAAAATGAAGGAATTAAAAAGAGACCCAGGCTGGATAATGTCTGAGGTTGGGAAAAAGAAAGCAAAAAGTTAATATAAATAGGCCTTTGTTAAAGCGGAGGTGGTCAAAAATGAAAATATTAGTACTGGATAATTACGATTCGTTTGTTTACAATTTGGTTTATATTCTTAAGGAATTAGGAGGAGATGTAGATGTTTTTAGGAACGACAAAATAAGCATCGAGGCTGTGAACAAGTATGACAAGATTTTACTTTCACCAGGTCCTGGTATTCCTGAGGAAGCGGGAATTATGATGGATCTTCTGGCAGAGTATAAAACCAAGAAAAGTATTTTTGGAGTGTGTCTTGGGCATCAGGCCATTGGCGAGGCTTTTGGTAGTAAAATAGAAAACATGGGGGAGGTGCTTCATGGAGTTACCACACCTTGTGAGGTCATTGATGAGAAGGAATTGCTGTTCCAAGGAATCCCAAACCGTTTTGATGTATGTAGATACCACAGTTGGACGGTTCTGCCTGATTCCATGCCTTCTGATTTAAAAATCACGGCAAAAGATGATAACGGTTATGTGATGGCGGAGGCCCATCAAAAATATGATGTAAGAGGCGTTCAATTTCACCCAGAGGCTTACCTCACCCAGCATGGAGTGAAGATGGTGGAGAACTGGATGAAGGGGTAAGTAAATTAGCTTTTATGAAAACTAAATTCTCAACAAATAACAAACTGGTAATTATTGGAAATGGGTTTGACTTGGCTCATGGATTAAAAACAAGTTATTCACACTTCTTAACTGGATACTTTAATTCTTGTGCTAATTCATTTCGAAAAAATGCTAGTGAAAAGCAAGAAGGCTATTCTGATGATCTTGTCGAGATTTCTAATCTGGAAATAGAGATACATGACTTTTTGGATATTGATGATATCAAAAGAAGGTTTTTAAATAATGCTCAGGATAGATATCTAATTACTAATGGTTTCTTTAAAGAATTAGTTGAAAATGTTATTGATAATTGGGTAGATATAGAGGCTTTTTATTACGAAAAGGTCAAAGGAATCTTTGACCTTACTAATTCAGATTTTCTAAACCCTAAAGATAAGCTACAAGAAAAAAGAGAAAGACACAGAAGACGAATTAGTAAACTAAACACTGAGTTTAATCAACTTAAGGAGGTTTTCCTGAACTATTTAAGAAGACAAGAACTTGACATTCGAAGGATCGGAGAGATTGATACTTTTTTTTCAAAGCTATATAAATCCATAGAGGACAGTGGTCGAATTCACATTGTAAATTTTAACTATACTAACAAAGTTGAAAAATATTTTGATAGCCTTAAAGAGTTCGAAGTAAACTTCATACATGGTGATATGTTAAAAGAAGATAGCCATATTATTTTTGGATATGGAGATGAAGAGGATGAATATTATAAAAGAATGGAAGACCTAAGGATTGATGAGTATTTCCATAATTTTAAATCTTTCGGGTATGCAAGAACAAGGAATTATCAGAGATTGTTAGACGAAATGAAAGACAATAAGTTTGACGTTTTTATCTTAGGACACTCTTGTGGGTTTTCTGATAAGGTACTATTAAAAACAATATTTGGACATAGCAATTGCGAAAAAATTCATATCAGATATCATCAATGGAATGGTTCAATAAAAGGAAATGACTATATAAAAAAAACCATGCAAATGTCGATATTGTTTAATGATAAAGGACAGTTTAGAGAAAGGTTGGTGAATTTTGAAGAGAGTGAGCCTCTTTGTTAAACGAAAATTATTAAAAATGAAAACCTACCTAAGCCAACTAACACAAAACCAATCTTTATCAAAAGAGGATGCTTTTGCCGCTCTTTCTAAAATAGCAGCAGGAGAAGTGAATACTTCTCAAACGGCTGCCTTTTTGATGGGAATTCAGCAGAAAGGTATTTCGGCAGATGAGCTTACTGGCTTTAGAGATGCGATGATGGAAGTCGCTCAAAAGATAGACTTGTCAGACTTTGATGCCATGGACGTCTGCGGTACCGGAGGAGATGGAAAAGACACTTTTAATATTTCAACTACGGCTGCTTTTGTTATAGCCGGAGCAGGTCAGAAAATAGCAAAACACGGAAATCACGGGGTGAGTAGTGCTGTAGGCAGTAGTACGGTTTTAGAGCATTTGGGCATAAAGTTTACTAATGACGAGACGTACCTAAAGAACAAATTAGAAAAGGCTGGCATGTGCTATTTGCATGCTCCATTGTTTCACCCAGCTATGCGTCATGTTGGCCCTATTAGGAAAGAACTAGGCATGAAAACATTCTTTAATATGTTAGGGCCGCTGCTTAATCCTGGATTAGTAAAAAAGCAACTAACAGGTGTCTATGATTTATGTGTTTTCGAATTATATGAGCAGGTTTTTAGACAAAGCGACAAACGATTTGGGATAATCTTCGATTTGGCAGTCTATGATGAGGTTTCTTTGACAGGTGATTTCCTGTTTTCATCCCACTTCCCGTCTACAGATGAAGGAGAAATATTTAGTCCGGCTGCCTTTGGTTTAAAAACTTTTGAAGCCAAAGATCTTTACGGTGGAGGAAGTTTGGAAGAATCTGCTCAGATGCTGGTAGATATTCTTGAGAATAATGGAACGGAGGCTCAAACGTCTGTTGTGCTTGCTAATGCAGCCATCGGATTGGGTGTTGCTAAAAACATGACAATTGAGCAAGGTCTTGCTCTGGCTAAAGCCTCTTTAGAGAGTGGCAATGCGAGGGAAGTGTTTCGCAAATTGGTAGATTAATCTGTTCTTCTGGATGCCGCTAATCCAAAGCATAACACACTAATAGCTAGCAGGTAATGGTAGGCATCAATGCTGTTTTCTGGGTCGGAAACAAAGGTATCTCTAAAAGTAGCTAAGCCTGCAAAAAGAACAGCAGCCAGAAGCCAAGTTCCTAGTGTCATCCGGCCTTTCATAATGGCAGCTACTCCTGCTGCCGCTATCAGAATCATAGAAATGACTGGAATTAATGAAATAATCAGAGGAACACCAATGGACTGGTGAATGGCAAATATGACAAAACCAACTATGAGCACAGTCGTACCTATTTTGGCATCCAATGTATCGTCTTCCCAGACTTTAAACCATGAAGCTACTGCTAGTCCTAGGGCACCTACTGTGGATGCGAGGTTTTGAAAGAAGGGTGAGATGTAAGCAGCATTTTCTATTCCTGCAAAGCCTGCTGCTCCTAAAAATGCGGCCGCTGATACAGACAGGATAAATGATTCCCAGAGTAGTGTTTCAAATAGTTCTAGCTTTAGGAGGTATCTAAAAAAAACGAAAAGACCTACTAAGCCTAATACGACATCAGAGATAACGTGTGAAGTTTGCATGTTGAAAACGGATTTACAAAATGAATTTAAATAATATTTACTTCGGCATGAAGATTTATTCCAAATTTCTCTGATACTGACCTTTGAATTCTTTCTGAAAGAACTTTGATATCTGCTCCATTTCCCCCACCATAATTAACCAAGACTAGAGCTTGATTTTTATGAACGCCAATCTGGCCAAACGTCTTTCCTTTCCATCCGGCTTGTTCAATGAGCCAGCCGGCCGGCACTTTAACTTGGTTTTCATCCACAGTGTAAGAAGGCATTTCTGGGTAAGCTCTCTTTAATTCATGAAACTGAGTTAGGAGAATAACGGGGTTTTTGAAAAAACTACCAGCGTTGCCAATTTTAGCAGGGTCGGGCAGTTTAGATTGCCTAATCTTGATAACAGCATCGCTTACGTCTTTAATAGTGGGTTGCTCTATATTCTGCTCTTTTAAGGTGTCTTGAATGGCACCATAGTCAAGTTTGAGACGTGGCTTTTTTTGTAGTCTAAAGGAGACATGACTGATGAAATATTTACCCTTTTCAGCCTGCTTAAAAACGCTCTCTCTGTAGCCAAACTCACAGCTAGGATGGTCAAAGTTTTCCAGCTTTTTACTCTTTAAGTTTAGAGCTTCTAGGCCAACGAAGACATCCTTTATTTCTACACCGTACGCTCCAATGTTTTGCATGGGAGCAGCTCCAACAGTACCGGGAATTAGTGAGAGGTTTTCTATACCGCCAAGACCATTTTTTACGGCATATAATACAAGCGAATGCCAACTTTCCCCAGAACCTACTTTTAGTATAACCTCTTCTTCGGTGTTGAAGGTTTCCTCAATGCCTATTATGTTATTTTTGATAACCAAACCATCAAAGTTTTTGGTCAATAGGATGTTGCTTCCTCCTCCTAAAATCATAGAGGGGTTTTGCTTAAATACGTCATTATTAATAATTTCTATCAGCTCCGTTACCGAATTGACCTCAGTAAAATACTTGGCGGAGGCTTCTAGCCCAAAGGTATTGAAGGGTTTTAAAGATGTATTTTTAAGTATATTTGGCATTGGTTATTATCAGAATTCGACGCAATTTACCTAAGACAATTTACAAAGCATGAATATCGTTTTTTTAGATGCCTACACGAGCAATACAGAAGAACTAGACCTTTCGGAATTGAAAAGTTTAGGGAATTTCATAAGCTATGACAGAACACCCTATGAACAAACGGTGGAGCGGGCAAAAGACGCCACGATTATACTGACAAATAAGGCTATTTTAGATAAGACTGTGCTGGGTCAACTACCAAAACTAAAATACATAGGAGTCACCGCCACAGGCTATAATGTGGTGGATATCTCGGCAGCGAATGCTCTTGGAATTACGGTTACCAATGCAAAGAATTATAGTTCTATGTCCGTTGCACAGCATGTTTTTGCGATGATGTTAAGCTTTACCAATAGAATTGCAGACCATAACAAACCAGAAAGGTGGGTTAAATCATCTGACTTTTGTTTTTACGATCATACACTTACAGAACTGGCTGGCAAAACGATAGGCTTGGTGGGTATAGGAGATATTGGTGAGAAAGTAGCTCAAGTGGCAGAAGCTTTTGAAATGAATATTTTGGTAAACAGAAAATCGATTAAGCCACACCCGAAACACAAAACGGTCGTTTTGGAAGAGTTACTTAAGGGGTCAGATTTTGTTAGTTTACATTGTCCACTTACGGCAGAGAATCAAGGTTTTATAAACATGGAGAATTTATCAAAAATGAAACCTACCGCCATTTTGATAAATACAGGAAGAGGCCCCTTAGTAAATGAGGCAGATTTGCGTGTGGCCCTAGATAAGGGAGTTATTGCAGGAGCCGCAGTAGATGTAATTTCGACAGAGCCACCAACTAAAGGAAACGTACTCTTTGGAGCTAAAAACTTAATAGTGAGTCCTCATGTGGCCTGGGCTACCCTAGAGGCCAGGAAAAAGCTCTTTAGAATAGTGACAGACAATATAAAAGTTTGGCAGGCCGGAGAGCCTATGAATGTGGTCAGTACTTGATGATTGGGTCTTTTTTTTAGGTAAAACAAAATGACAGATTCTTTACAGATAGCCCCGCATCTGTAAAGGAAATCCAATAATCCTTACACAAGGACGTGTATATGAGGTAAATGAAAAAACCGTTACATAAACGACACCTCTAAAGCCATTTCTTCCGTCTAAAATAGAGGAGCATAACACCTGAAAGCAGGGCCATGACACTTAATAATACATAGTATCCATTTTTATGAGCAAGCTCCGGCATATGCTGAAAATTCATACCGTAAATACCCGCTAAGAAAGTTATAGGAACAAAAATGGCCGTAATGATGGTTAGGAATTGCATGACTTTGTTCATTTTCATACTCATCTCAGAGAGATGAATTTCTTGTAGTCCCGTAAGAATATCCCTCATAGTATCCAAACTATCTACTACGGAAATGGTGTGATCATAAACGTCTCTTACATAGACTTTGGTCTTGTCCTCGATATCATCTGAATCTGATTTGGAAAAAGCATTAAGAGCCTCTTTCAATGGAGCTACAACCTTCCTTATTCTGAGTAAATCTTTCTTAAGAACAAAGATTTGGCCCCTATCAAAATTCTCAATATCGGATATTAAAACCTCTTCCAAGTACTCAATACGCTCTTCTATTTCATCCAAAACGGTAAAATAGTTATCGATGACAAAATCTATAATGGCGTAGCCCAAATAATCAGCCTTTTTTAATCTAACCCTACCTTTAGCCTGCTCTATTCGCTCTCTTAATGCAATAAAAATATCGTCATCATCTTCTTGGAAAGTGAGTACAAAACCCGCATCGAAATAAATAGAAACATTCTGAATGTGAAGAACACCCTTTTGGAATTGTACAAACTTTAGAGAGAAAAAGTGGCCGTTAACAAATTCGCTATATTCTGGCCTTTTATAAACATCTGCTATGTCTTCTAAAGCAAGTGAATGTATCTCAAAAACATCACCAATCTGCTGTATGAAGGCCTCGTCATGCAGTCCTCTAATGTCATACCATTGCACAAAGCTATCCTTGGCTTTATGAATTCTGGCCTTTCTGACGTCTTCAAATGTTTCACCTCGAAATGAAGCGGCATTAAATTCTAAATAGTTTAACTTAAGAGGGATTCCACCCTTTTTACCGGTGTATTTTATGGTGCCAGGAGGAAGTCCTAATGTGTTTTTATGCTTCATTTATAAAGGATATTCTAACTTCAAATTTAGGCAAGAATATTTAGGAAGCCTTTAAATAAAAAGACCCTGCCGTTTGGCAAGGTCTTTCCATTGATAAATCAAATAATCTATTTTACAGAGATCGCTACTTTTGTATTCTCCCATGCTATGGTAACAGCATTGGCATCTGCCGAAATATCAAAAAGCTCTACACTCGCATCGGTAGTTTTTGCTTTAGCACTAATATGTGGCAAATCACCATTCTTAATTTTCTCATAGCCATAAGCTCCCCATTGCTTTCGGGCTGGGTTAAGAATTACTTTCCAGTTACCATCTTCAGAAGGAATAGTAAATAAAGTGTAAGTACCTGCCGCTATTTCTTGTCCACCAAAATTAACGTCTTTTTTGAAAGTTATTTCTGTGGCATCATTAGCACCTGTACGCCATACTTTGTCAAAAGGCACTAGACCTCCAAATATCTCACGTCCTTTCATGGAAGGAGCACTGTAGGTTACCGATACCTTGTCAGAGTCAGCCGTTTTCTTTGGGCTAGCTTGGGAGAAAGAGTAGGAGCTTACGAAGAGTAATGCTGCGGCTACAAATAGCAGTTTTTTCATTTTTGTTGTTTTTTGAAATAAAATCGAAATCGTTCTTACAGAGATTCAAATTGTGACCAGAGGCCATAAAAAATAAAATCATGAACGGTATAGTAACGAAGCAAAAGTGGCATTAGTTTTAAGAAGCTTAGAAGTTAAACCCTAGTCTTCTTTTTCAGCTAATAACTGGGCGGCCATTTCTCGTGGATCCGTTGGGTTCTCATTTATGGTGTCAGATTCTACCAAACCATCTCTTAGTCGTATAATCCTATGAGCATATTTAGCTATATCTTCTTCGTGGGTCACCATAATTATGGTATTTCCTGTAGCGTGTATTTCTTCAAAAAGCTCCATAATTTCATAGGAGGTTTTTGTGTCTAGGTTTCCCGTAGGCTCATCTGCCAGAAGTATAGATGGATTATTTACAAGTGCCCTGGCTATAGCTACACGCTGACGTTGACCTCCAGAAAGTTCATTTGGCTTATGTTGTGAGCGGTCTCCTAGACCTACACTTTGAAGTACACTTTGAGCTCTTTCTGTTCGGGCACTTTTACTAAATCCCGCATAAATAAGCGGCAAAGCCACGTTTTCTAAGGAAGACTGACGAGGCAAAAGGTTGAAAGTTTGAAAGACGAAGCCAATCTCTGAGTTTCTTATTTCTGCTAGCTCGTTTTCAGACATGTGCGAAACATCTTTACCATTTAATGTATAGCTTCCGCCTGTGGGTGAGTCTAAACAGCCAATGAGATTCATCAAGGTAGATTTTCCAGAACCAGAAGGGCCCATAAAAGCGACGTACTCTCCTTTATCTATAGAAATAGAAACAGATTTAAGGGCGTCTACGACCTCGGCACCCATGATATATCTCTTAGCTATCTCTTTAGTTTCTATTATTTTCATGCTTCGCAAAAGTTAGGATATTAGGCCAGGATTAAAATTGGCCTAAACAAAGGTAGTTCTTCAATCCATTCCCTTTAAAGTTTTTATACCAGTGTTTGTGCGGAATGATAGATGGTCAAGAAAATGCCTTAGACGGCGTAAAAGCAGATGAAGTTAAAACGTTTTAGCACGCTCTAATCTGTTTTTTTGCTCAGCGGCATACACAGTACTAAAAGTTTGATAGGCCTCTTTTGATAATAACACACGAAGTTTGCTCAAGCCATTCTCGGCATAATCTGGCACACCATTCTTTAGAGCTAGGAGTACGTATTTTTTCCAAAGCGTCACAGAGTTTTCATTAAACTCTAAGGCATCAAAAACGAGGGTATAGGCCTCGTAGTCTTTTTTAACGGAGGTGAGGTAATCACTTAAATCTGCTATGAGGAAAGGGTTTAGAGGAGCTTGTTGATATAGGCTTTTGTAGGTCGTTTCATTTATTTCCAACTGGCGGAGTTCTCCGGCTTGCTGTATTTGTTTTAGTTTTAAGTGGCCTTCAAAGTCATTCTCAATCAGCACATTGGCAGAAGCCGCATCGCCAGCGGCTTTAAAATAAAGCACGGCTCTATCAAAAATACCCTCCTGCAAATACCACATCCCTAAAGTTCGTCTGTAAAGCAGCCCAGTTTCGGTACTGTCTTGAGCCAGATAGGTCAGCTGCTTAATAGCCGCAATCTTGTTTCCGTTTTGATAGGTTTGTAAACTTTTCAAGTACCTCAAGTCTTCATTAAATGAAATATTGGAGGGGTTATTTATCAAGGCGTCCCAGGTAGAGTCTGCTACCCTAATTTCATTTTCTTGGAGGTTTATTTGATTATAAAGAGCAGCAAATTCGGTGGTGTTTAATGCTTTATTTGCGGGACTCTTTTTTAAAGGACTTGATGCCAAGCCTGTCATTCTTCCGATTGCCAATTGATTGGCAAGGTTGGAAGAGTTTTTAATGTCACCCAAAGATGAACTGACAGAATCTAATTTCCGAGACCGAGCATTCTCAATCCAAAAGGCCTGAAGGTTTACTTTTTCTACATCGCACAAAGCACAGATAATCAGTGCTTTTTCGGCATATACATATACACTATCTCGTGCTTTAGCTTTTTCTAGAATACGAGCAGTATTAGTGGCTAGAGCAGCACTTTTGGGAAACTTGCTGACGCCTTCTCTGAGTGTAAAAAGAGCGTCAAAGAACATATCTTCACGCTCCAAATGCTGACTCAGGCCTATGTAAGCAAACTCACTTGCGTTTTTTTGAAGAGCCCTTTCATAATAGGACGCCGCCGTTATGCCATCTCCCACATCTCTCGCCATACTCGCTAAGGCATAATTAGCCTTATGATTATAGTAATCGGTTTTAATAGATTCTTTGAAAAATGCTTCAGCTGCTGTTTTATCGCCTTCGGCCAAATAGAAATCTGCTTGTGCATTATTAAGACCTGCCTGAAGTTGGCTATAGGAGTAAATGTTCTTTTGAATTAACATAAAGGCAATAAGAGATAAACTCATAATTTTTGCCAAAAGCCACCTGCTGAGTTTGGGCTTATACAAGACCAAATAAACATTAAGTCCTTCTTTAAAAGGGCCAACAAAATTGATTAAAACATGGCAGAAGAAAGCCACCCCTAGGGCAAGGTGAACAATGGCAATGTAGTCATTGAGTAACTCTATGAGTGGGTCATTTGAGGTGGCATACACAAAACCCAGCAGTGCCACAGAGATGATGGCTAATCCCAGATATAGCCAAGCCCCCGTACGTTGGAAATTAAACAAACCAGTATCTTCTGTTTCTTTTCGGAAACCCCAAAATCCTAAAATGGCAGAAATAAGGAAGAGAACAAGAGGACTAACAACCATGGCACTGCCATCAATGACTCTAATGTTTTCTAAGTATATAAGTAGGCAGTTTAACAGGTAAATAATACCAATACCAAGGTAGGCTGCTAATGAGCTTTTGCCCTTTTGGGAGGCGTTTGCCACAGCCAAAACAAAGAAGGCGACTATTTCATGGGCAATAAAAAAGGCGAAAATAGCAAACAGGATGAGTGCAAAAGGAAGGCTATGATTAGAAAGAGCCACTAATGGCTTATCAATATTAGCGAAACGAATTGCACAGAAAAGTAGCAGGACAAAGACAGCTAAAATACTTGAAAACCTCCCTCCAAAACCTACCCTTTTCAGAAAAGAATTATAAAGAAAGACCAGAATGCCCAACAGCCCGAAACCTACCATGAATGGCCAATTGTAGGTGCTTTGAAAAATAATTTCTGTTCGAGCAAAAATAAAGAATAAGGCCAGCGTAACCAGTCCTGCTAAAAACCAAAAGCTATTTTGAAAAGAAAGCCCAGAAAGGATTAGACTCATTCCTATTAAAATAGAGCCAATCAATATGATGGAAGGAAGAATGCCTATCTGCTCATTAGAAGGTAGATACCATTCTTTTAAGTAGTAAACCAGTTCGTTATTGGTAAACAGCAGGCCTTTTTCTACAAAAGCATCGGTGGCAATGAATTTTTCATGAAGTTCTGTAGCCACATCCCAATGAAGCGTGTTATTAAGGCCATTTATGATCCAGTAAGAGCTTAATCCCAAGACACATAGGGCTAGAACAGAACAGAAGGCCAGAGCAAGTTTTAGAGTAGGAGACCAGTTTCTCCAGAAAGCCAGGTTAGATATCATTAAAAAAGGTAAGGTCAGATAATATTAACTCTGCAAATAACGCCAAAATTATCCTTGGACGTGTAAATCAAAATTGACCTAGTATATTTGCCTTAATATTTATCGAAACTAAAAGCATGACGCTTCATAAAGAAGGTACCCCTACCATTTTGATTTCGCTTTTTGGACTTTTGTCCACCAACCTTGTTTTGAGGTACTTTTTGCCGGAGTATGATTTGGTTCATACGGCATGGCTTGTGTTTAGTGTGCTCCTGATGATAATTGTTTTACAGTTTTTTAGAAAGCCTACCAGAACTACCGTTCAAAACAGCAACCATATCATAGCTCCAGCAGACGGCAAAGTGGTGGTGATAGAAGAAGTCGTGGAGACCGAGTATTTTAAAGGGCCTAGAAAGCAGGTTTCTATATTCATGTCGCCGCTTAATGTTCATATAAACTTTAATCCAATCTCTGGTTTGATAAAGTATGTGAAGTACCATCCGGGCAAATACTTGGTGGCTTGGCATCCTAAATCCAGTACAGAGAATGAGCGAAGCACGGTAGTGGTGGAGCATAAAAATGGTACTGAGATTCTTTTTAGACAAATAGCAGGAGCTATGGCCAGGCGTATAGTGACCTACTCAAAAGAAGGTCAAATAGCCGATCAGGGTTCAGAATTTGGATTTATTAAGTTTGGCTCTAGAGTAGATATTTTCCTACCACTTGATGCTAAAATCCTTTGCCAAATGGATGATAAACCAGTAGGAGGGGAGACTGTTATTGCGGAGCTAGTTTAATTCTTAATACCCTTCTAAAAGTTAATCAGGGTTTTTAAAAAAACAGCTTACAATTTCCGTAATGGCCGCCACATGAGCTTGGAATGGGCCCAAAAAGGCCTTTGAACAGTCCCTCCGATTATTTGTCTGAGCTAAAAAGGGTGGGCTTAAAAGTTATCATCATCCAAGCCCAATTATTAGTGCGAAGATTTCCAGACCTCAGTGTGGTCATTGTTTCTGTGGCAAAGAGTTGAGAGAATCCTAGATTAAAACTGACATCTTTGCCTATGTTTTGGGCGTAGACCAAATCTATCTCTGTACCCATAGCGGCACTTAAAACATCACCGTTTTCTACTTTTTGTTCTGAGCCAGTTAAGAATTCGTGTCCATGAATCATTAAGGCTCCTTTGCCTAGTTTAAACTTGGTTTTTATGTAGATGTCCTGAACGCCCACGTTACCATTTGAAGGACCTACAAAGAAGTAGTCCATGAAGCCATTGTGAGCGTGGTTTGTACCAAATTCGGGATTGAAGTTTGTGATTTTACTGGTGCCGTCTGAGGCATCTTTACCGGATATATACTCATACCCAATGGTGATGGGGGTTACCTTAGTTTTAAAAGTGGCATTAATTCCTGCCAAAAGAGCCCCCACTTGGTCGGCTCCTATTTTACCTGTTTGGTAGTAGAGGTCTGCGGCTAGTTTCACATTCCCCAGATCTTTTGAGCCTATAAAACCAAAGGTCTGCTTGTTGGATACGGTACTGTCTGCGTTTTGAAGCCCAAGGTTAAGAGCTAAAAGTGAGATGGAGCCTTTATCAATGCCTTTATTAAGCCAGGCGTATTGCATAGATTTATAAGACCCATCAGTAGAATAAAAGTTAGCTCCGTTTCTTTGTATAAAAGCGGGCTCTGTGATGTCATCGTCTGTGTTAAAGGCAAATCCTACGTGTATATTAGATTTAACTTTTGGGTCTTCTATTTTTAAGAGTATGGCGTCATGCCTTCTTCCTTGTTGAGCCCATTCTAGGCCTCCCAAGTAGCGTTGGTTGTCGTAAGAAATGATTTGCCGTCCTACTTTGAGAAAAACTTTTGGGCTTAGGTTTAATTCTCCCCAAGCCTCACTTAAGAATGAGTTTCCCACATCTGATTTAAATATTTGTGGAATTTCTCCCCAATACCTTACATCCTGCATGGCTAATTTTATACTTAGTGTCCGTATAATCGAAATAAATTCGGCTACGTTGCTCTGTAAAAATAGCAGGTTCAAAACCCTTAGAACTTGGCGTCTTAAAGCCATTTCTAAACTCTGTTCTTGGTCTTATTTCTGCAGACAGCTTGAATTGTGCTTGACTTTGTGCCCAGGAGAAAGCAAACAGGATTCCGAGTAAAAGCCTAGCCTTAAAAAGAGATTTAAATTTCATGCTTTGACACGTTTTAAATGTTACGATTTAGAATGATTGGCCCCTTGGGTGGCCAACCACAGACCTTTTTTAAGTATGTTTCTTATGACGGCTCTCTGAAAATGGTAGAGAATTATGTTGATTCCATTTCTTCAAAACCAACCTCAATAGATTTGGTCTTAAGGATTCCCTGTACCACTTGATGCATCCAAACTAGACAAACGGCAGAAATAAATAGCATGAATATCCAGCAACTAGACCAGAGACCTGTCTCTTCTAAAAGGTACCCGAAAAGGATAGGGCATACGAAACCACCGAGTCCGCCTAGTACGCCTACCATGCCACCAACTACGCCTACTTCTTCAGGAAAGTAATCTGGAATGTGTTTATATACAGCAGCTTTTCCAATACCCCAAATGCTACCAATAAGAATGGAAAGAATGGCAAAAACCCAAATGTTAGCCTGAAAGAATATGTGCGTGTTTCCTTCAATGATGAGTTGTTTTTTATTAACAAGATCGCCTTTCTGTACTTTAGCTTCTTGCCAAGTTTCTTTTAGAGGAAGAAGTAGGAATTTATTTCTGGCCCCTTCTAGTTTTTCATCTTTTAGAATTATGTCATACTGAATGTCATCCACTCTAACAAAAGTATCCGTTACCTTTGTAACTGTGCCAGAGGTTTTAGCTAGTTGGCCCTTCCCGTCTGTTAAAACATCCATTTTAGGTATAATAAGAGCGGCACTTATAAATACAGAAGAGGCCAATACCCAATACATAACTTTTCGTGCTCCATGCTTGTCTGAAAGCCAACCACCAAAAGCCCTAATAATACCAGACGGCAAGCTAAATGCGGAAGCTAAAATTCCTGCGGTAGCTAAGTCTAGTTTATATACGTTGGTATAATAGGGAACTAACCAGCCAGCAAAAGCCACGAAACAGCCAAAAACAAGGAAATAGTAGAGCCCAAACCTCCAGACTCGGATGCTTTTTAGGGGCTGTAGCATACCTTTTAGTGTTTTGGAGCTCGTAGATGGTTTTTTGTTTTCTGTCAAAAGGAAAAACGCAGCAGCAGTAATTAGAAGGACTAGTGCATATATTTTGGGCATGGTTCTCCAGCCATCTAAGTTTGTTTTTTCATCGGTTAAGTACACCAATAATTTTGGGCCAACGAGTGTGGTGATGGCAGCTCCAGCGTTTCCGGCACCAAAAATTCCTAAAGCAGTACCTTGTTTTTCTTTAGGAAACCAAATAGAAGAATAGGCAATGCCAATGGCGAAACTGGTTCCTGCTAGACCAAATCCGAGGCTACAAAGGGCGAAATCCCAAAAGTCGTTAGCATAGGAAAGCATATACATGGGGACGGCACAAATAATGAGAAGTCCGGTGTAAATAGGTTTCCCACCGAACTTATCTGTTAAAATGCCTGCTGGTAGTCTGAAAAGTGCACCAGTTAATACAGGAATACCAATCAGCCACCCTATTTGAATAGAAGTCCAAGCAAAAACCTGATTATCTACCAGAAAGGTGACCAGTACTCCATTAAGTAACCAGACGGCAAAGCAAATGGTAAATGCAAAAGTGTTTAAGAAGAGCGTTTTATTCGCCTTCCCTTGATTAAAAGTATTCATGATGGCCTTAGTTGAATATGTAGTTTGATATTTGGCTTAGCGTAAAGTCAGACTTTGGGGCATCGCAAACAGAACAGCAGTATGCCGAGGGTAGATTTTCGAAATTGACTCCTGGAGAGATGTTATTTAACTCATCTCCATAGGCTGGGTCGTATAGGGTTAAGCATGACCGACATTGATAGAGGACAGTCTCACCTTTCATTTTGGTTGCTTCTTCTTTTTTCTTGGAAGTCTCAAAATGGATTTCATATGAAATATGCTCATTGAATTTCAAAACGGATTTTCTGAGCTTTTCCGGAAGAGCAATACCGGCAATATTCTTTGCAAAGAAGGCTACTTTTCTGCCATTTGGGTCGTAGTCTGTGGTGTAGGTAATGTCATATAACTTAATAATGGGAAGAATTTTCAATCGTTTTTGTTTTACCAAAATAGAGGCAAATACTTCAGTCTTTGGGAGGGTTTTTATGCCAAGGCAAATCCCAAAAGTTCTTAAGTCTTTCTTATTGAAATAGCGAACTAGTTTATCTTTTAAGGCTATGGCTTCTGGGGAGTTATCTTCTATTTGCCAGTTAAGTTCATTGGCGGCATGACGAACATTAATGTCATGTTTTGCAAGCAAACCACTCCAGTCGTTTCGGTCTTTTTCTTGTATGTTTTTTATGATAATGGATTTCCAAGGGCTTAAGCATATCTCCCCAATCTTAGTCTTGAGGCAGAGTCGGCATAAGTCTTCAAGGAAATCTGTTTTGAATACTTCTTCCCTTCGATAAATCCCTAACCATGACTTTTTGCCATATCTATTGAACCCCTCATAGTAGGGTAGGGTGAATTTGGGAAGCTTTAAGTCCTGTTCCACAGGGCTCGTAATCATTTTTGGAAGTGCCTCAAAGTCGACCTCTCCAAGTAGTATTTTGGCGTCTAGTAGTTTAGAAACTTTTGCTATTTCATTGCTGAAGATTAATTTATTATAAGCTATAAGCTCATTTGTCTTTGGCTTCCTCAGATATAAATACCAGAAATTTGGTCGCTCTGCAGATATAAAATTTATATGACCAGAAAAGAAGGGGGTAAAAGATTGTTGGCTGTCAGAAATATTGATTTTAACATTCGGATTATAGTCAAATGCGTCCAGAATGTCTTTATAAATACCTTCTCTTAGCCAGTTTCCTCTTTGAAAAACTTCTTCTGAGATATAAGAACTTATGACGTTCGGGTGAGGGTTGGTGTCTATGTAGTATGCCACTTTTGCTTTGGCCATTTTGCTTATAAAAAGCTTCTCATGGGCATATGAGAGGTACATGATCATCTGTTGGCGAAGCCCAAACCTCACTTGAGTAATTTCGCAGAACCTAGCTATGGATAAGATTTTTGTAAGTTCCCCGGGGGAGGCAATACCTCCAATAAAGTTTATTCGAATGGTGTAATGTCCTGTCATTTTGATGGTGTTTCTGGTTTTTAATAATTCGCCACTAAGTATGTTTTCATTCCAATACCAAAATCTCCTTTTCGCGTAATGTGGCTTCTAGTATTCCTCTGACTTCTGGCCTGCAAGATCCACAGCCAGATCCTGCACCAGTAGCGGTACATAATCTCTGAAAATCTTCACAGCCACTGTTTATTTTTTCTTTTAGGTTTCCTTCGCCCACATTATTGCAGGAGCAAATCAATTTGCCAATGACGGCCTCTGCTTTTTTGCCAGATCGGAGCAGTTGAAGCCTTTTTTCTGATAGCTCTATTCCTTTTGAGATAAGGTCTCTGTATTCTAAAAATTCTGATTTGTCTCCTATCAGAATAGCTCCCACGAGTCTGTCATTTTTGACTAAGCACTTTTTATAATAGCGTTTAGCCTTATCAATAAAAATGACTTCTTCATAACCCGTGACTCCCTGAGGTATTTCAATTTCACCCAGAGAACAAAGTTCTACACCTTGCATTTTGAGAATGTTCATAGACAGGGATCCTTTATAGTGTGCTGCTAGATCACCCGCTAAAAAATTTGCAACCACTTCTGCTTGTTGCTCCGCAGCAGCGGTTATTCCCCACATTTGCCCTTGCCACTGAGCTATTTCACCACAGGCAAAAATGTTAGGGTCGGAGGTTTGCATATAATCGTTTACTACAACGCCTCTGTTGCACTCCAGGCTAGCATTTTTAGCGATTTCAATGGCTGGATCGGTCCCCGCTGCCACCACCATCAGGCTACATGCTAGCTTCCTTCCAGATTTAAGCCTAACACCTTCAATAGAATCTGTCCCGTAAAACTGCTCTACTTCATCATTATAAAATGTTTCAATACCTAAGCCTTCTATTTCTTCATGGAGAATAGCACTTCCGGTAGGATCTAGTTGCCTATCCATAAACCGTCCAATACGTTGTACAATGGTTACATGCACATTCATTTCTCTTAAAGAGGCGGCCAATTCTAGACCCAAAAGCCCCCCGCCAACAATGATGGCTTTGCCATTTTTAGCTAAATAGGGCTCTAAAGAATCGGCGTCAATGCGATTCCTCATGTTGAAAATCCCCGGTATTTTTGGAAAGTTTCTAGGCATGAAGGCTTTGCTGCCCATGCCTAAGAAAAGCTTATCGTAGAAATGCTCTTCACCATTAGAGTCAACAACTACTTTACTTTTTCTATCGATATGCTCAATGCTTATGCCTTTATGTACTTTTATTCTATTTTCTTTAAATTGTTCTTCTCGGAGTTTAACCAGCTGCTCCCAATCCTGCGTGCCGCTGATGTAGTCAGGCAGCATAACTCTATTATAGAAAGGATAAATTTCTTTTGAGAAAACCTCAATATCGTCGGCCTGGTTTAGCTGGCGATAAGAAGAAATAAATCCTAACCCGGCAGACCCAGCTCCTATCACTATGATCTTCTCTTTTGGTTTTCTAAAAGCTTTGACTTCGACGGCAGCATATTTGAAGTCGGGCTCTTTAGAGATTGGATCCACTAAAGGGCTCGTCAGATTATTTGCTCTGCCAAAGCTACTGTTAACTATTTTGCCCCAATGCATGGGTAGAAAACAGGAGCCTTTCCTTATTGAGTCAGTCAGTTTGGCTTTGACTTTTACGTTACCTCGTTTGCCGGAAACGATAACCACCTGATTTTCTGAAATCCTTCTCTTTTCAGCATCATCTGGGTGGATTTCTAGGTAAGGTGTATCAATATGAAGATTGAGTTTGTTGACCTTTCCTGTTTTGGTTCTTGTGTGCCATTGGTCCCTTATTCTTCCAGTTAAAAGCACCAAAGGGAAGTCTTGTGAAACTTGTTCGGATGGGTTTTCTCCGCCTACTGCATGAATCTGAGCTTTTTGATTTGGCGTGTAGAATACATTGTCTTCAAATAGTCTGCTACTAGAAGTTGTATACGTCTTATTTGCAGGGTAGGGCCATTGAACCGTTTTTGTTTTAAGGAGTTCATAGTCTACACCAGAGCAGTCTATGTTAGTACCAATAGTGCTTTTCGCGTATTCGTCATAGATATCAGATGCTGAACTATACTTAAAATGGTTTCCCCAACCCATTTTGGCGGCGAACTTACAAATGATTTCGGCATCTGGAAGGCACTCTCCAGGAGCTTTAACAGCTTTGCTTAGGTGTGTAATTCTCCTTTCCGAATTGGTCATGGTTCCTTCCTTCTCTGCCCAACCGGCCGCTGGCAAAACCACATCTGCAAACTTTAGGCTGTCTGCATTTTGTGATATATCCTGCACCACTACAAATCTTGCTTTTTTGAGTGCCGCCTCCACTTTGTTAGAATCTGGAAGGCTGACTAGCGGATTTGTACAGATAATCCAAATAGCCTTGAGTTTTCCACTTTCCAGTGCATCAAACATTTCTGTGGCAGAAAGTCCAGGCTCGTTGGAAATTCCTGCCACCCCCCAGAAATCTTCCATTTCTGCTATGTGATAAGGGTTGCTAAGTTCTTTATGAGAGGCTAACATATTAGAAAGGCCTCCCACTTCTCTTCCGCCCATGGCGTTAGGTTGTCCCGTTAGTGAAAAGGGTCCATTTCCGGGTTTGCCAATTTTACCCGTAATAAGAGAAAGGTTTATTAAAGAAAGGTTCTTGTTGACACCAATTACACTTTGATTTAAGCCCATTGTCCACATGGGGAGAAAGCCCTTTGCTTTACCTATCCAAGCTGCTGTTTGTATAATATCCTGAGCTTCTATGCCACATATTTGTGCGTATTCCTCAGTAGTTTGTTCAAAGACTTTTGTTTTGTAGGAGTCAAAGCCATCAGAGTGGTTTTTGATAAATTTGGAATCTGTAAATCCGTTCTCAATCAATTCTCTACCGAGGGCATTATTAAAGTAAACATCTGTTCCAGGAATTAAGGGTATAAAAAGATCAGAGCCCGCAGCGGTTTGTGTTTTTCGTGGGTCCACACATATTATTTTGACTTCTGGGTTGACGGCCTTGTGGGCTTCCACTCTTCTCCAGAGAATAGGATGGCACCAGGCTGGGTTTGCACCTTCTACTAAGATTACATCACTAAGTTCTATGTCGTCATAGCATACAGGTACGCAGTCTTCCCCTAATGCCTTTTTGTAGCCTACTACCGCTGAGCTCATGCAAAGTCGGGAGTTGGTGTCTATGTTATTGGAGCCTATAAAGCCTTTCATGAGTTTGTTCCAGAGGTAGTACTCCTCCGTAAGGCATTGCCCAGAAACATAAAATCCAACAGAGTCGGGACCGTGTTTGGCAATTAGACTTTTAAATACGACGGCAGTTCTTTCGATGGCACTATCCCAGCTTACTTTTTGCATGGGCATGCTTCTGTTTAGACGCATTTCGGGATGTAGAAGCCTATCAGAGGTGTCATTAACGGTATAATGCAGGTTCATTCCTTTGGAACAAAGCATGCCCTTATTTACAGGGTGATCCTTGTCGCCATGTATCATAATTTGGCCATTTGACAGATGCGATATTTCTATGCCACAGCCTACGCCACAATAACTACAGGTAGATTTCATGGTTTTTTTCATAGGGTCTCTTGGAATAGTTTTTGCTTTTCTAAATAGGTCTGAACATAGCTAGGAGAATTTTTAACAGTTTCACCAATGACTATTATCGCTGGATTTGACAAACCATTTTCAATAATTTTCGATACGATATTATGAACTTCACCCAGCACGCATTTTTCTTCAGGAGTCGTGCCATTTTGGATAACGGCTACCGGTAGATGGCCTTTATCGTGGGTCATAAAAATATCCTGAATCTCGACGATTTTACTAAGACCCATTAATATCACAATGGTGGCGTTTGATTGTGCGGCTAAATGCATATCGGCAGGAATGCCTCCGTTCTTAGTGTGGCCTGTTAATACCCAAAAGCTTTCGGATTGCCCTCTCCGGGTTACAGGGATACCACAGGATGAAGGAACGGCGACACAGCTTGAGATCCCTGGGACCACCTCTGTTTCGGCCTGTAGCTCCTTTGCCATTTCTAACTCTTCAAATCCACGGCCGAATATGATGGGATCACCACCTTTCAGGCGTACGACGTGCTTCCCTTGCAAAAGATTTTCTTTGATTATTCTGTTTATCTCTTCTTGGGAAATGCTGTGTTTGCCTAGTCGCTTTCCTACATATACTCGTTCCGCTTCTTTATGTCCATACTGCAATAGGCTTTTATTGGCAAGTGCATCGTATAGAATGACGCTTGCCTGCCCCAACACTTTTATGGCTCTAAGGGTAATCAGTTCTGGATGCCCCGGGCCAGCACCTACTATGGATAATTTCATAATGAGTATAAGTACTTAATTATTGTATTTCACAAATAAAACAGTAATTAACGTTATATTCAAATATTCGCTATAATATTTGGCTTATATACAGTATATAATTCAAAAGCTTTGGTAAAATATATATATACCATATATTTGAGGTACTCAAAATAGGTATAAAAAAATTGAGTATTTGTTTTGTGAAATTACTCTGTTTTTAGAGGTTATTAATGATATAGAATGATGAAAAAATGCAAAATAGTGGTAGTCGGGAATGGAATGGTTGGCTACAAGTTCTGTGAAAAGGCTGTGGTATCTAGTCTGAAGGATACCTTGGACATCGTGGTATTTGGCGAAGAGCCAAGACCCGCTTATGACAGAGTTCATTTGAGCTCTTACTTTGGCGAAAAAACGATGTCGGAATTAACCATGGCACCTGTTTCGTGGTATCAAGAAAATGATATAAAACTATACCTTGGAGATCCTGTGTTAGAAATTGATAGAGAAAACAAAATGGTAAACTCTTTGCATGGCATCAAGGAATCGTACGACTTTTTGGTAATTGCCACGGGTTCTGCTGCTTTTGTTCCTCCTATAGCAGGTGTGGAGTTAGATGGGATTTTTGTGTACCGAACCATAGAGGATCTTGATCTTATGAAGGCACATGCCCAAAAAGCTTCTACGGGAGTGGTTATAGGAGGCGGTCTACTGGGACTAGAAGCTGCGAAGGCACTTTTGGATTTAGGCATTTCAGATGCTCATGTTGTTGAGTTCGCTCCTAGATTAATGCCTAGACAAATTGATGCTGCTGGTTCACTTATTCTCAAAGGCAAACTTGCGGAATTAGGGATTCAGATACATTGCAGTAAGAATACTGCGAAGTTCACAGGTGATAAAAAGGTAGATGGGCTGACGTTTAATGATGGCCAAGAATTGGCAGCAGACATGGTGGTGATTTCTGCGGGTATAAAACCCCGCGATGAGTTGGCCAAAAAAGCAGGCTTGGAAACGGGGCAAAGAGGGGGAATATTGGTAAATGATAAACTAGAAACGACCGATAAGAGTATTTATGCCATTGGAGAATGTGCCCTTTATAATGAAATGATTTATGGCTTGGTTGCCCCAGGATACGAAATGGCGGAAGTGGCTTTGAATAGCATAGTGGGACAATTGGCCAAAGAGAATGTTTCAAAGAAAAGCGTTTTTTCAGGTTTTGATATGTCAACTAAACTTAAGCTCATTGGTGTGGATGTGGCCAGTTTTGGAGATGCCTTTATAGAGCATCCGGCCTGTAAAACAATAAGTTTTGAAGACAAGTCTGCCGGTGTTTATAAAAGAATTAATATTAGCAATGATGGGAAAGAACTCTTAGGTGGGATTCTGATAGGAGATGCGGAGCAGTACAATATGCTCCTACAAACGGTCAATAGCAAATTATCTTTGCCAGAGAATCCAGCAGATTTAATTTTGGGCTCACGAGGTATGGGTGATAGCTCGGATGGAATTTTACAGCTTCCTGATGAGGCTGTTATTTGTTCGTGTGAATCTATTTCTAAAGGAGATTTGGAAACCGCGGTGAAAGGTGGCTGTGAAACCTTAGGCGATTTAAAGAAATCTACCAAGGCATGTACGGGCTGTGGCGGCTGCACACCGCTCGTTAAAGACCTTTTAGAAGAAGTGCTAAAAGAGCAAGGGGTGTTTGTTAGAAACGTTATTTGTGAACATTTTGACCATACCAGGCAAGAGATACTCAGCTTGGTGAAAATGAAAGATCTCAGAAACTATGATGATGTTTTAGATAGCATTGGAAATGGAGATGGTTGTGAGGTGTGTAAGCCAACCGTTGCCTCGATTTTAGCGAGTTTGTGGGGAGAAAATGTTTTAGAAAAAGGAAGAGATACTGCCCAAGATTCCAACGATCGTTTTTTAGCCAATATTCAGCGAGGAGGTACTTATTCTGTTGTTCCAAGGATTCCAGCAGGAGAAATCACGCCAGAAAAACTGATTGTAATTGGCCAAGTGGCCCTAAAATATGGCCTCTACACTAAGATAACGGGCGGTCAGCGAATAGATATGTTTGGAGCTCATGTGGGTGATTTGCCTAAAATTTGGGAGGAGCTGATAGAGGCTGGGTTTGAGACCGGACAGGCTTACGGAAAATCTTTAAGAACAGTGAAGAGTTGTGTAGGAACCACCTGGTGTAGATATGGTGTGCAGGATGCTGTTAGTTTCGCTATTCGTGTAGAAAACCGCTACAAAGGGCTTCGTTCTCCGCATAAATTAAAAGGAGGAGTTTCTGGTTGCCTGAGAGAATGTGCGGAAGCCAGAGGTAAGGACTTTGGTGTTATTGGTACAGAGAATGGCTGGAATCTTTACGTAGGGGGTAATGGTGGTGCCAGTCCTAGGCACGCCGAATTATTTGTTACCGATGTTAACGATGATATGTGTGTCAAGCTTATCGATCGCTTTCTTATGTTTTATATCAGAACAGCCGAACCTCTTCAGAGAACGGCCGCTTGGATGGTCAAAATGGAAGGCGGTTTGAGCTATTTAAAAACAGTGATTATTGATGATGTTTTGGGTATTTGTGACGAGCTAGAATCTGAAATGCAGACGCTTGTAGATCAATATTCATGCGAATGGAAAGATGCTCTTCTTAATCCAGATATTAGAAATCGCTTTACGCACTTTGTGAACGAACCGGAAACTAAAGACCCAAGTATAGAATTAGTGCCTTTTAGAGAACAAGTAAAGGCCCAAGATTGGGATTTAACAATAATAGAAAACTGAAATATTAAGAAAGATGGAAATAGCAGTAGAAACCATAACTTGGGTAAAAGCGTGTAGAAAGGATGATATTCCATCCAATGGGGGGGCATGTGTTTTGTTAAATGGAGAACAAATAGCCATTTATAATTTTGAAAGAAGAGGAGAATGGTACGCCACTCAGAATTTATGCCCTCATAAGAAACAGATGGCCCTTTCTAGGGGCATCATTGGGGCTTTAGGAGATGAGCCCAAAGTGGCTTGTCCGTTTCATAAGAAAAACTTTTCTTTAAAGTCTGGAAGTTGTCTGGGAGAAGAAGATTACCAGTTAAAGACGTATAAAGTAAAAGTTAACGAGGATGAGGTATTTGTTGGGTTTTGAAAGTCTAAAACAATTTAGACTTTACCTTTACAAAAAAAGGTAGCAACGTATGGTGTCTATAGATAAAACCGTCGCCAAGAGGCTAACTGCTCAGTATATTGTGGCTCTGATGATTGTGGCTATATTGACTATTTTCGGTCATACGCTCATTCAAAGCTCTCTTTTTTACGTATCAGACAATAGCCATGTAGTGAATTTAGCAGGACGTCAAAGGATGCTTAGTCAGGAACTTACAAAGCATTTTCTCATTAAATCCTTAGATGGAAACCGATGGACGGAGGAATATCAAAGTGACTTTGATATCAGTTTGGGCCTTTGGAAAGAAACTCATATTGGCTTAAGAGATAATGAATTGGTAGATATTGAAAAATACGAAGTCAATAATTCGGCTTTGATCAAAAGCATGTTTGTCGAGATTGACCCTTATTTCCAAAATATGCTTGGCCTATTTTCTGATTCGGCTTTTGATGGCTTCTTGGTATCTAAGCAGGTGGATGAATTATTGGAAAACGAAGACCTGTTTTTAAAAACAATGGATAAAATCGTTTTTCAATATGACATAGAGGCTACGAAGAGAGTACAAATCCTTCGGTCTTTTGAATTCCTCATTCTAGTACTTACTCTACTTACGCTGGTGGTGGAGTTTATTTTTATATTTAAGCCATTGGTCGGCTATGTAAAAGGAGTGATTAAGCAGCTAACTAACTCAGAGGAGAATTTGAAGGCAACCAATAATCAGCTGGCATTATCCAATAAAATGCTTTTAAGTACGCAGAGCAGTCTATTTAAGGCCACTCAGGAGAAATATGAGAATAAGAGAAAAGAAGACAAAGTTAGGTCAGGGTATCTTTTAGAAGGCCAGGAAGAAGAGCGGAAACGTATGTCTCGTGAAATCCATGATGGTTTGGGTCAAATGCTCACGGGCATAAAGCTAAGTCTAGGTAGACTTAAAACCCCTAATATGGAGGCCAAAACCAAACTGGCCTATGAGCACATGCAGCAGCTCACCAATGAAACCATTGAAGCTACGAGAGCCATTGCTTTTAATTTAATGCCAACGGCCTTGAATGACTTTGGGATTGCTTCAGCTTTAAAAATCTTTGCTCATCAGGCTAAGTCAGGTTCCGATTTAAAATTAATAATAGAAGTGGATGACCCTGAAAAGAGGTATTCACAATCCTTAGAAATTAATATTTATCGGATAGTTCAAGAAGCCATTAATAATATTATGAAACATGCCGAGGCTAGCAGTGCTAAGGTCTCTTTACATGAAAGGGCTCGCCTTTTGGAGCTCGGAATCACAGATAATGGTAATGGATTTGATACTGAAAAGCTAAAGTCTAGTAGGCAGTCTTTAATTCATAATGGCTTAGAAAACATGAAGATGCGGGTAAGCCTACTTAATGGCAGCTTTAAGCTCACGACAATAGAAAATGAGGGTACTGATATTTTCATTAAATTGCCATTCGAATAGTTGAATTAAGAATCGCAATGATTAAAGTCTTACTGGTAGATGACCACGAGGTAGTAAGAAAAGGAATGAAATTCTTACTGGAAGATGAGCCAGGACTAGAAATAGTAGGGGAGGCCTCTGGGGGCCAAGAAGCTCTAGATATCATTCCAAGTCTAAAGCCAAACCTGGTCTTACTAGATATCAATATGCCGGAAATGAACGGTCTTGAAACCGCTCAGCATCTGGCAAAAAGATTTCCAGAGGTGAAGGTGCTGATTTTTTCTATGCACAATGATCCAGACTATATCTTAAAATCTATAGAAAACAAAGTGGCCGGCTACATCCTAAAAGATGCCGAGAAAGAAGAGATAGTAAAGGCAATGAATGTAGTACATAAAGGAGAAAAGTATTTTCCACCAGAAGTTTCCGCCATTCTGGTATCTGCCATGCAGGGAAATTCCGCGTCTAAAAAGTCATCCAAAAGCCAGAGAGTGTTAGGGCAGTTATCTAAAAAAGAAATCATTATCCTAAAAGATATTGCCAAAGGCATGAGCAGTAAAGACATTGCTGCTAAACTAAATCTCAGTATTAGAACTGTCAGTAATCATCGGGCTAATATGCTTAAGAAAACGGGCTTAAATAATACCGCCGAATTAGTAAGAAAAGTCAGCAGCGAAGGGCTCTAAACTTTTAATAACAGCATGCGACAACCCATCATATACTTAGACTATGCCGCCACCACTCCGGTAGATTCGCGAGTCTTAGATTTTATGCTTCCTTATTTCAGTGAGCATTATGGCAATGCCGCCAGTAGGCTTCATGCTTTTGGCTGGGAGGCAGAGGAATTAGTAGAGAATGCCCGTCAGGGAATCGCAAATAAACTTTCCTGCCGGGAGAAAGAAATTATTTTTACGAGTGGAGCTACGGAATCTATTAATTTAGCATTAAAAGGTATTTTTGGAGATTTTAAAGGTCACTTAATTACTGTCAAAACAGAACATAAGGCCACTTTAGATGTGGC
>Ga0075117_1000192_pt1 | contig 44243 bp, 31 predicted proteins | sample AntAceMetag02UKJ_FD_69789 | JGI IMG/M metagenome (GOLD analysis project Ga0075117, IMG submission 69789) | Saline lake microbial communities from Ace Lake, Antarctica - Antarctic Ace Lake Metagenome 02UKJ | ecosystem: Environmental > Aquatic > Non-marine Saline and Alkaline > Saline | place... | reverse complement strand
TTATTTGTGAAAATAAGGTTACGTTTGTCATAAGAGAAGGTGTTTAGTTGTTCAACTCAAAGGTAACTTTGAGATACCAAATCCCTTCTCTTATTTTTTCAAACGTTTAGGACGCGATTGATTAATAATATTTTTTATTGCGTTTCTTTCACTTAAGGCGGCTTATAGTCAAACTACAGCGTTTGACTATTATGAAAAAGGAGAGGCAAAAGAAAAACTCAAAGACTACAGAGGAGCAATAGCTGACTACAGTAAGGCTATAGCGATTGACCCTGAGTATGCATATTGTTATTACTCCAGAGGATTTGCAAAAAGAGAACTCAAAGTCTACAGAGGTGCAATAGCTGACTACAGTAAGGCTATAGCGATTGACCCTGAGGATGCACGGTATTATTCCTTCAGAGGATATGCAAAAGAAAAACTAGAAGACTACAGAGGAGTAATAGCTGACTACAGTAAGGCCATAGCGATTGACTCCGAGGAAGCAGATTTTTATTTCTTCAGAGGAAATGCAAAAAGAGAACTCAAAGACTACAGAGGAGCAATAGCTGACTACAATAAGGCTATAGCGATTGACTCCGAGTTTGCAAATTATTATTCCATCAGAGGATATGCAAAAGGAAAACTCAAAGACTACAGAGGAGCAATAGCTGACTACAATAAGGCTATAGCGATTGGCCCCGAATATGCAGATTATTATTTATTCAGAGGACATGCAAAAAGAGCATTCGAAGACTACAGAGGAGCAATAGCTGACTACAGTAAGGCTATAGCGATTGTCCCCGAGGATGGATATTATTATTACTACAGAGGCCTCTGTAAAATTAAATTAGAACAAATTGATAGCGGCTGCTTAGATTTATCTAAAGCTGGAGAGCTAGGCTTCGGAATAGCTTATGACGATATAAAGGTTTACTGCCAATAAACAGCCCAACTTCCATAAACATTACATTACAGAAGTAGAAATATCAACAAAAGGGGTAGTCAAATTTCTTTGGACAAAAGGCTGTGTAACCGTTGCGAAAGGCTAATGTACGTGATGTCACGTTTGAGATGTTTGCTAAATCACAATTCAATGGCCTCAGATGTCTTTAACCACATCAAGTTATAGCCATGATGGCTACTTTCATCTAAAATATCTGTTTTGCATTCAAATGCTAACTTGTCCAAACTGTTATGGGCTATTGGTCATTTTGTTAATCGTGATTTCATTATTGTCATTAATCGTCTCGATATAAAATTCTACAGGAAGACCTTGACTTTTACAAATGGAAATAATTTCCTGTTTATGTTCGTCTGATTGTTTTGCTCCAAGAATAATTACTTTGTAACAGCCCTTTGGCAATTTGATTCTTCTGTGTGCATCTGTCGCTGAGTTTGGATAAAACCTTTGCATCCTGTACTCTTTTTCGTGTTCCCATTTAATTTCTTTTGAGAAAACTTGTTTAAAAATTTCTATATGGTGACTGTCAGATGGTAGAATTTCTGGTAGCTTATCGAAGTAGATAACGGGGCCACAACGATCTGAAAGTTCGCACATTTTCTTTGTGTCAAAGCCTATACAAAACCCTCGGTGTTTGTCGGAGTATTCGTCCCACATTCGATAAATTTCTGGATCAGGAGTTAAACTAAAAATACCAACTCTGCTATCAAATTCAGTAAAGCGTTCGCTTTGTCGCTGTTTGATACCTTGCTTATCTCTTAACAGGCCTTTTTTGACCCAGTCTCTTGCAAATTTTCTATGCTCTAGTCTTGTCCGATTAGGATTTTTTTTAGTTTAGAACTTTCTAAATATGTATTGTATATGTCATTTTCGGTAAACAGGTCATAACGCTTTTGTGATTTACAGTCCAAAGGGTCTTTAAAACTTGTAGGTCTGGCCATAAAAACAACCTGCTCTGAAATTACCGCCTTGTGAAAATTATCTGTCCATGAACGGTGTTTGTAGACTATCGGGGGGAAGCTATCTTTTTGGTCAAATGATTTTGTTTTAATTTCCATAGTCTGTTGTCTTGCTGCTAAAGAATGGATATAGTTAACACTTCTAATATCCAATTGTAGATAATTCCAATTTAATGGGCTTCAATGACGTCAATAATAGGTTTGGGGATAAGATATCAATTACCTAGACTTTAGCTGGAGAGGTTGAGTTACCAAACATCTCTGCCACTATTAAAGAGTGTTGATTATAAGTAATCCAAGTTCTAAACTTATTAAGGAGCTTCTTCGGTATACTTTTAATTCCCAATTGGACAATTCCGCTAAGGACTTATTATTGAATTACATTCTCTTTTATCTATGTTTTCATTATGTTCGTTCTTTAGTGTATTGGAATCAAACAAGACTCTATATCTTAACGCTTTACAAAACGCTTAACATTCATTAAATTGAAAATGCCTAACCAATTGAAATACAACTGATTAGGCACTAATTTAGTAGCGGGAGTAGGACTCGAACCTACGACCTTTGGGTTATGAGCCCAACGAGCTGCCAACTGCTCCATCCCGCGATATTGGATTGCAAAAGTAGTATATTTTTTGATACTTCCTTCACTACACTGCAAAAAAAGGAGATTATTTTAAATTAATCTTGATGCGTTGGTTATTTACGCCGCCTAGTTGTTTTGATTTCAGGTTAAGGCTTATAGAGGTAAGCTTCTCATTATATGGCAATTATAGCTTTATATCCACCATAGTTTCTTATGATTCTAAGGCATTTTGTTCGATTTCAAACTCCTTTACTTTTTCATTCTCCTTAGATCAGAAAAGAAGTAAACTTAGACTTTCTAGAACTGTTTTCGGAAGGAGAGTCTGTCAAAGCCACTTTTTGAGGGTAAGTCACGGTGGTTTCTTGAAAATTCTTTACAAACCAAAAGGAATAAGTTTTCTGATAAAGAAAGGGCCATCTGGTAAACTCACAAAACTAATAAAGCGGTCAAGTAGTAAATGACTACATTAATTTGGCCATCCGAAGGCCAAACTCATTCTTGCAGAAAGTCTCTCCAAGTTTAATCATCCAAGCTCGACTGGGCGTATAATGTATTCTTAGTCTAAAAACTGAGAATACATTCAGTAATTTGCCACATATTTATTGAACTACAGTTTTTCTTTTAATGTGAAGGATAATTCACAAACTTACATGTAGGACTAGAAATAGGACAAGGCGAATTTTATAAACGTTTCTAAGAATTCATTTAAGTTTAGGCTTTCCATTATAAAGAATAGAGGTAGTAAACTTTGGAAATCAAAATAAGCCAAAACACCTTAGAAGGTTAAAGCTTTACCAGCTTTTGTATATTTATTCAATCTATTACTACTCGAAACTATAAATGATTCAACTGATAGAAAATGCTGAGATCTATTTAGAAAACAAGGCTGTTGTTTCTAATGGGACAGTATATACCTATAAAGATATTCTAGATAGATCAGAGTCTATTGCACTTAAGCTATTAGGAGACAGAAATGACCTTCAAGAAGTTAGAATTGCTTTTATCGTAGATCCGGGTTTTGATTACGTGGCCATTCAATGGGGGATTTGGAGAGCTGGTGGCATAGCTGTCCCACTCTGTGTAAAGCATCCTTTTACATCATTAGAGTATGTCATAAATGATATTAAGGCAGAAAGGATTATTTACTCCAAAGCCTATTCTGAACTAATTTCTGGTTTTGCAGAGGTAGAAAAAACGCCCGTCGAGGCCTTTGAGACGTTAAAAGGTAATTTGCCTAATGTTCTTTCTGAAAGAAGGGCGATGATACTTTATACGAGCGGTACTACGGGTTCTCCCAAGGGAGTTGTCACTACCCATGATAATATTGAGGCTCAAATCAAGTCTTTGGTCGTGGCTTGGGAATGGTCTTCAGGCGATTATATTTTGAATGTACTTCCGCTTCATCACATTCATGGAATAATTAATGCCACGTGCTGCCCACTTTGGACTGGGGCTTGTATACAATTTATCGAAAGGTTTGACCCTAAAAGGATTTTCGAAGTATTCGTAGAGAACAAGGTCAATATCTTTATGGCTGTTCCTACCATTTACTTTAAGCTAATTGCTCAATTCAATTCTTTCTCAGAGGCTTATCAAAAAACTATTTCGGATGCTTTAATTCATTTTAGATTGATGGTCTCTGGTTCAGCGGCATTGCCAATTTCAATTTTGGAACAGTGGAAAGTGATAAGTGGTCATACACTGCTGGAACGTTATGGGATGACAGAAATGGGTATGGCCATAAGTAATCCTTACAAAGTTTCGGGAAGGAGGCCAGGTTACATTGGTCAAGCATTGCCAAATATTACGGTAAGACTGGCCGATGAAAAGGACATAGAAACTGAAGGAAAGGAAGCTGGTGAGATTCAAATAAAGGGCCCCAATGTTTTTTACGAGTATTGGAAGAAACCGGAAGCTACTGAAGATACTTTCACCAAAGATGGTTGGTTTAAAACAGGTGATATAGCTGTTTTTGAAGAGGACTCTTACCGTATTCTAGGTAGAAACTCTGTGGACATCATTAAGTCTGGAGCATATAAAATTTCGGCTTTGGAGATAGAGGAAGTTCTTAGAACATATCCAGGGATAAAAGATTGTGCTGTGGTAGGTATAGAGGATGAAGAATGGGGAGAGCTTGTAGTGGCAAGTTTAATTGCAAATCCTTCCGAAATTGACCTAAAGGCTTTAAATAATTGGCTTAAAGCTAAGCTTCCAAATTATAAAATGCCTCGAAAGTACATTTTCCAGGAAGATTTACCTCGTAATGTTATGGGGAAAGTTACCAAGAAAGAACTAAAGAAATTGTTTTAAACAAATACGCTGAAGAATTTAACCAATGAAAATATACGGTGTAGCCTTATTGGCTTTTTGTTATCTGGTAGGGAAGTTAGTAGGTGTTTTTTTAGGTAAACTATTAGACATAAATGGCGATGTGGGCGGAGTGGGTTTTGCTATGCTCTTACTCATTTTACTAAATGCATTCGTAAGAAAAAAAGGGTGGTTGGAAGCAGAAACCGAAAAGGGAATCTTGTTTTGGAGCTCCATGTATATTCCAGTGGTAGTTGCGATGGCTTCTATTTTAAATGTAAAAGCAGCTCTTTCTGGTGGCTGGTTAGCCATAATAATTGGGCTTGTAGTTACTTTGTCGGCTTTTTTTCTAGTTCCAGTAATTTCTAAAATTGGTCGACCTAAATGATGGACTTAGTGCAAAACTTAATTGGTAAGAACGGGCTGGTGTTTGCCTTTCTTTTAGTCGGCCTTATCATGTTTATTTCTTTTTGGCTCTCAAACAAACTCTTGAATAAAAGAATCCCTGGCGTAGCCATAGCCGTTTTAGCAGGATTAGGTCTGGCGACTTTCGGAGGAGAAAAGGGTATTTCTGATATTCCAATTTTTGCGGGCATGGCTCTCTTGGGAGGAGCAATGCTTCGAGACTTTTCGGTGGTTTCCACGGCAATGGGTGCGGATATTTCCAAAATCAAACAGGCTGGATTGGCCGGTGGGGTTTCTTTGTTAGTTGGTGTGTTTTTCTCTTTCTTTTTGGGAGCTCTCATCGCCTTTCTAATGGGTTATAGAGATGCTGTAAGTATCACGACTATCGGAGCTGGTGCTTGTACGTACATCGTGGGTCCCATAACTGGCTCAGCCTTAGGTGCAGAATCGGGCGTGATTGCTATAAGTATAGCCATAGGAGTGGTGAAAACTATTGTAGCCACCATTGTGACACCACTATTGGCAAAGAGAATAGGTTTGGACAATCCCCATTCGGCTATAGTTTTTGGTGGTTTGATAGGAACATCTAGTGGCGTAACGGCTGGCTTGGCTGCTACTGACCCTGAGTTAGTGCCCTATGGTGCTTTGACGGCAACTTTTTATACTGGGCTGGGTTGTCTGCTTTGCCCTTCCATCTTTTATATCATTATCAACTCCCTTGTATAGCCATATTTCATCTTGGAATCTTATATTTGCCTTGGATTTTATATTTAACCCAAACCTTTACGAAACACTATGAATTTTACCAGTTTAGATTATGGAATTTTTGCGGCCTATGCCGTCCTAATCCTAGGTGTAGGATTATGGGTTTCTAGAAAAGGTGAAAAAACTTCTGAAGATTACTTCTTGGCGAGTAAATCTCTACCCTGGTGGGCGATTGGTGCATCTTTGATTGCTGCCAATATTTCTGCCGAGCAGTTTATCGGGATGTCAGGCTCTGGTTTTGCAGGTGGTTTGGCTATTGCCTCTTATGAGTGGATGGCAGCCATTACGCTTCTTATTGTTGGTAAATACTTCTTGCCTATTTTTATTGAAAAAGGCTTATATACCATTCCAGAGTTCGTTGAGAAACGCTTTAGTAAAGATTTGAAAACGATTTTGGCTATATTTTGGATAGGCCTTTATGTTTTTGTTAATCTGAGTTCGGTGCTTTATTTAGGGGCATTGGCTCTAGAGACAATCATGGGTGTTCCTATGATGTACGGAGTGGCAGGCTTAGCCTTATTTGCGGCGGCTTATTCTCTTTATGGAGGTCTTTCTGCTGTGGCATGGACAGATGTAGTTCAAGTGGTTTTCTTAGTATTGGGTGGTTTATGTACCACTTATTTAGCTTTAGATACACTTTCAGATGGAGCTGGCTTTATGGTTGGTTTCAAACAAATCTTAGCTGCCGTTCCTGAAAACTTCCACATGATTTTGGATAAATCAAATCCTGAATATCAGAATTTACCAGGTATATGGGTTTTAATTGGTGGACTTTGGGTAGCCAATTTTTACTATTGGGGTTTTAATCAATATATTATTCAAAGAACTCTTGCAGCTAAATCTTTAAAAGAAGCTCAGAAAGGAATTGTCTTAGCTGCGGCTTTGAAATTAGTCATTCCATTTATCGTCGTTATTCCAGGAATAGCAGCCTATGTCATGGTCAATGACCCTGAGGTTATGGCAAGACTAGGAGATTTAGGACAAACTAATGTGCCAAGTTTAGATCAGGCCGATAAAGCTTATCCATGGTTGCTACAATTATTGCCTTCAGGACTTAAAGGAATAGCTTTTGCGGCACTTACGGCTGCCATTGTATCTTCTTTGGCGTCTATGCTTAATTCTACTTCAACCATCTTTACGATGGATATTTATAGGGAATACATTAACAAAAACGCAAGTGAAAGCAAATTGGTAAACATCGGTAGACTTTCTGCTTTTGTCGCCTTAGTTATTGCCTGTATCATGGCTCCGCTTTTAGGCGGCATAGACCAAGCCTTCCAGTTTATTCAGAAATATACAGGTATGGTGAGTCCTGGTATTTTGGCTGTCTTTATGTTAGGATTGTTTTATAAGAAAACGACTAACAAAGGAGCCATTTGGGGAGCGTTATTATCCATTGTGATTACAGCTTCTTTCAATATTTTCACGGATATGCCATTCATGCATCAAATGGGACTTTCGGCCGTTTTGGCAGCTTTAGTGATTGTTGTTATTAGTCATTTAGATGGCAAAGGTGTAGAAGATCCAAAGGGTATTAATATCACCAGCAAAACTTTCGAAACGAGCAGTACTTTCAACATAGCGTCATTCGCTATTGGAATTACAGTGATTGCTCTATATGCTTTGTTTTGGTAAGATAATAATTACTGTTCATGAAAAAAGGAAGAGCATCGCTCTTCCTTTTTTCATTTAAAATATGTGAGAATAAACTAAGCCCTACTAATCTCCTTCTTCATAATCTTACCCGTGGCACTCATAGGCAGGGCATCCATAAATCTGATTTGTCTTGGGTATTTGTAGGCCGCAATGTTCTCCTTCGTCCAAGCCATCAGTTCTGGGTCTGAGACAGACTTGCCAGGCTTTAAGACCACACAAGCTCTGATTTCTTCGCCCATCTTTTCATCGGGAATACCTATAACAGCCACCAATGATACTGCTTCATGTTTCATCATGACTTCTTCTACTTCTCTTGGGTAGACGTTAAGGCCACCTCGGATAATCATTTCTTTGGTACGGTCTACAATGAAGTAAAAGCCATCTTCGTCCTTTATCGCCACATCACCCGAATACAGCCATCCTTCTTTTAACGTTTTAGAATTGGCCTCTGGCTTTTTGTAATAGCCCTTCATTACATTGTGGCCTCTATAAATAAGCTCCCCTTTTTCACCTACGGAAACCTCTTTGTCATTTTCGTCAACGATTTTTACGTCTATGCCCCATACTGGTTTTCCAACGGAACCTGGCTTTCTTCCAAATTCCTTCATATTGAAAGTAACCACTGGCGAGCCCTCAGACATACCGTAACCTTCTAGAATCTCTACTTTAAATCGGGCCTCAAACTCTTCTAAAACATTGACGGGCAAGGCTGCACCACCAGAGTAACAACATTTTAGATTGGCTGATATAGCTTTATAGTCAAACTTCTCTTCTTTGTAATTTAGTAAGCCCCAATACATGGTTGGCACTCCTGCAAAAATGGTTACTTTATGCTTCTGAAGAAGTGCGAAAACGGTCTCAGCATCAAACTTGGGTAATAAAATAGCTTTACAGCCTCTATAAGCTCCTGCATTCATAAGCACAGTCATAGCAAATATATGGAACAGAGGAAGTACAATTAAGAGCGTATCGTCTTTATTAAGCTCCCCTAAATCGGCAGAAAGAATGGCATTTTGCATCAAACTGCTGTGGGTCAGTTCGGCACCCTTAGGCCTGCCTGTAGTTCCCGATGTATATATGATAACCGCTGTATCTTCTGCTGTAGTCTGAACCGTATCAAAAGCTGGGGGTTGACCATTCATTAAACTTCCTAAAGTTTGGGTGCCTTCAATGCTAGAGGGCATCTCAGGTTTAGGCATAATCATGAAAAAATTCGTACACATAGGAGCTTCTTGGAAACCCGCATGTCCCATTTGACCCATCGGGAGGTCTTCAGTGCCCATAAAACAGAAATAGGCATTGGCTTCACTGTCTGATAAATGATAAGCTATTTCATCTTTTTTAAGTAGAACACTTAGTGGAACTACCACGGCTCCTGCTTTCAATATTCCAAAATAAACAATAGGAAAAAATGGAAGATTGAAGCAGCTTAGACCCACTTTGTCGCCGGGTTTTATCCCTTTTGCCACAAGACCGTTTGCAACCATATTTGCGGCTCCATTGACCTGAGCAAAAGTTAATTCAGTATCACCAAAAACATAGGCTACTTTAGAAGGATATCTTCTAGCACTTTCCTGAATACAAGTTGATAAGTTTAGCATTTCTTAAAAGAATTTAACGGTTAGTTCTATGAGTTTTCTTTTCAAATTAGAATAAGGAGGCATAAGCATTTCTAATGCACCCGGAATAACCTGTTTGTAAGTTCCTCTGGCATTTGAGAAAGCTTCAAAACCAAAGAAACCGTGAGATTTGCCAATTCCAGAATTGTTTGATCCACCAAAGGGTAGGTTATTGTTGAAGAAATGCACGGCGTTATTATTGATACAAGTACCTCCTGCTCTTGTGTTATTTTCAATATGAGCTATGTTTTTATTACTGCCACTAAAAATATACAGTGCCAAAGGCTTCTCTCCTGCATTTATAGTGTCAATAACCGTATTGATATCTGTAAAAGAGCTAATGGGCATTACAGGGCCAAAAATCTCATTTTGCATTAAGGCTGAATCAACAGGAACGTCTGTCACTATAGTCGGGGCTAGGTAACTCTCACTTTCGTCGCTTTGACCTCCAGTAATCACATTGGCTCCTTTACTTACAGAGTCTTGGATATAACCCACCAGCCTTTTGGTATGTTTTTGGTTTACTACACGGCTATACGAATCAGATTCTTTAGGGTTTTGACCGTAAAAGCTTGTGATTTGCTTATTCATTTCTTCTACAAAGGCGTCCTTTTTGCTCTCATGCACCATGACATAATCAGGAGCAATACATATTTGCCCAGTATTAGTAAATTTACCCCAAGCGATTCTCTTTGCAGCAGATTTGATATTGGCGGTTTCATCAACGATGGTCGGAGACTTACCTCCCAATTCCAATGTCACAGAGGCTAAATGATCGGCAGCCGCTTTCATTACAATTTTGCCAACGGTTGGTGATCCTGTAAAGAAGATATGATTGAAGGGCAGTTTCAATAAATGTGTGGAGGTTTCCACTGCACCCTCTAAAACAGCTACTTCATTTTCGTCAAAAATGCTTTCAATGATTTTCTTCATAACTCCTGAAGTATTTGGGGTCATTTCAGAAGGTTTTATGATAACCGTATTTCCGGCAGCTACAGCAGAAATCAAAGGTCCGAAAGTAAGATTGACAGGGAAATTCCACGGCGAGATAATTAGACACACACCTTTTGGTTCATATTTTATGTACGACTTGGAACCCAATAAAGCCAAGGGAGTGTCTACCGATTTGTTTCTCATCCATTGACCTAAGTGGTGCAAGGCATGCTTGATTTCACTTGTAACTACAAAAATTTCATTCAGGTCCACATCGGCCGATGGCTTTTTGAAATCTGCCATCATGGCGTCTTGAATATCCTTTCGGAAGGTAACCTCCACAGCTTTTTTTATGGCTCTTAGTTTTGCTTTACGCTCTTTTACCGTACTTTTTGCCACTTCATATTGATTGGCTTTTTGACTCTCAAAAATTTTGTTAATGCTTTCTACGCTTACAGAATCTACTAGTGTATTCATTGTTTTTAGGGTTGATGATTAAAATTTATATACGAGGGCATTGCAGTGCATCCCGGCTCCTACAGAAGCCATTACCACAATTTGCCCTTTCTTTATTTCATAGTTGCCAAGGCTTTTCTTTAGAACCATATCCAGCATGGTAGGTATCGTGGCCACGGAGGTATTTCCGGTAAACTCTATAGTGGTGGGTATTTTGCCTTCAAAGATCGCACCTTCTATTCCATATAATTCCGCCAAATTATTGGCCATGGCATGAAGCATTTTTCCATTGGCCTGATGAAAGAGAAACATATCTACATCGTCCACAGAGAGTTTGGCTTTATCCAAAGCTTTTTTTATAACTCTGGGTACCCAGTAGGTAGCATATTTGTAAACATCCCTGCCATTCATTTTAAATAGGGTAGGAGAGTCCAACGCCTTATTATAAGACTTGTCTAAATAGATACAGCCTAAATCTTCCTGTGCATGAGAAAATGTAGCGTTGGCTAAAATGCCCGTATCTGATTCCGCTGATTTTGACACTATAGCGGCACCGCAGCCATCGGCTAAAATCATGCTGTCTAAATCATGCGGGTCTAATAACCTTGAGGCCACTTCTATTCCTAATACCAAGACATGATTAGCGTCACCAGCGTCAATAGCCTGTTTGGCTTGAATTAAACCCTGTATCCAACCAGGGCATCCAAAAAGTAAGTCGTAAGCAAAGCAATCGTGGTTACTAATCGCCAATTTGTTTTTAAGAAGAGCAGCCATATTAGGCACGGTATGAAAACCAGCTCCCTCTTCTAGCATATTTCCGGCATTATGAGCTACTATAACACCGTCAATCTCATTTTTATCTAGACCTGAATCTTCAATGGTTTTCTGGGCCGCGGCTAACATTAATGGTACAGAGTCCCCTTTTTCAGAAATGTACCTTCTTTCTTGAATACCTGTAATGGCCTCTAGCTTTTGAATAATTTCAGTCTGTGGTTTTGCATTCATCTTGCCATCTAGGCTCATGAATTGATGATTCAGAAAGTAGTCGTTTTTAATAATTCTTTCTGGTAAATGCATGCCAGTTCCTGTGATTCTTACACTCAAAATAAAATTATTTAGGGTTTATTCTATAGATCTAAAGGCTCTCTGTATTCGGCAAATGGGATTTTCAAAAGGGTTCCAATGTTCTCGTTTTCAGCGGGGTCCATATACGTGTCAATGCCATACGTTAGCTTGCTTCTTTCAAGCTTCATGTAGGTACCAAAAATCCTATCCCAAATAGAGAAAATATTCCCATAATTGGAATCTGTATAGGGCTGGGTAAAGTGATGATGTACGTGGTGCATGTCCGGCGTTATAATTATCCAGCTTATGGCATTGTCTAGGAACTTAGGCAGAGCAATGTTGGCATGATTGAATTGCGAGAGCAACACTGAAAAGAATTGATACATAAACACCATCCACATAGGAGCTCCTGTAATCACAACGGCTACGGTGGTAAACACAAAACGGAATACACTTTCTCCTGGATGATGTCTGTTAGCTGACGTCGTATCAATATTCAAATCTGAATGATGGATTAAGTGAAACATCCACATCCATTTTACTTTATGCTCTAGCCAATGAATAAAGTAAGCACCAATAAAGTCTAGGAGCATCAACCCAATAATGGTGTATACCCAAATAGGCATGGCTGGAAGCCAATTGATGATTCCAATATTATTGGCTATGGCCCAATCCGATGATACTACAAGAAAGTAGGCTAAAGGGAAGTTGACCAGAATCGTGGTTATTGTAAAGAATATATTTATCCAAGCGTGTTTTACTTTTTTGTACTTGAAATCGAAAAGGGGTACTATGGACTCTATCATCCAGAAAAAGGCAATCCCGCCAACCAGGAGGATACTTCTATGAAGTGTAGGTATGGTTTCGAAATAACTTATGATGTTATCCATGTAAAATATTAATTAGACTTGTTGAATGAAGTAGAAAAGTACAAATATATATTGATTTAGTTAAATAATGTCAGCTATTCAAAATCATGTTGGCTCCCTTTTCTGCTATCATATAAATAGGAGCATTAGTATTTCCAGAAACAATGGTGGGCATAATGGACCCATCAATCACTCTTAGGCCCTGAATACCATGAACTCTGAGTTGGTCATCTACTACGGCCATGTCGTCATTACCCATTTTGCAGGTGCCCACAGGATGATAAACAGTTTCTAGTTGCCTTAAAATATGCAACATGAATGCATCATCTGAGCTGCTGTCAGGTGGTGTGAGTATAGATTTTAAATGTCCAGAGAAAGCATCGGAGTGTATTATTTCTAAAGCTTTTTTTCCAGCATTTAGTAAGACCATTCTGTCTTCTTCTGCTTCCAAGAAATTTGGCTGAATGATAGCTTGCTCTGCTGGGTTCTTACTTTTAAGAGAAACGGTACCTCTACTTTTTGGCCTTAGGAGTGTTGGTAAAATGGTAAAACCATCTTCATAAGGGAACGTGCTCATATCGTAAATATCTACAGAATAGTCGTGTCCAATATTTAGTGCCGCAAAGTGTAGTTGATAATCTACTCTTTTTGGGCTAGCAGACGTACTACCAAAGGCCACAGACTCCAAGGGGCCTACGGTCATAGCTCCTTTCTTGGCGAAAAAATATTTGGCTAAATCAAAGAGTTGATGGAGAGGTTTTATATGATGGTTATGACCTTCTTGGGTATTGGCTAATCCACTTACGCCATAAAAAAGGTGATCTTGAAGGTTTTTGCCTACACCACTTAATTCTTTTTTGACATCGATGGTATGTTTCTTCAGCTCTTCCTTTGATCCTATTCCAGAAAGCATCAGTAGTTGAGGGGAAGCAAAAGATCCAGCAGAAATAATGACTTCTTTTTTGGCTAGGAATTCTTGTGTACCTTTTTTGGTTAAAACCTCAACTCCTTTTGCTACATCATTTTCAATAATTATTTTTTTCGTGAGTGTATTTGTTACTATTGTAAGATTTGCTCTTTTCATGACAGGCTTTAAAAAGGCATCAACGGCACTATGCCTTTTTACATCTTTAATCGTAAATTGGAAGGGTCCTGCACCTTCTTGCATGGCACCATTGTAGTCATGGTTTCTTTGAAAGCCTGTTTCTATACATCCATTAATAAAGGCTTCTGAAAAAGGAGTATTAAATTCCTTGTTATAGGTAACATTGAGTTCACCATTTTGACCATGGTAGTTATTGGTGATATCCTCATTTGTTTCAGACTTTTTAAAATAAGTAAGTATAGATTTAGAATCCCAACCTTTATTTCCAAATGATGCCCAGTCGTCATAATCCGCATGATTCCCCCTTACATAAGCCATGGCATTTGTGGAGCTGCAGCCACCTAAAACTTTACCACGAGGTAAATAAATCTTTCTGTCTAGTATATGCTTTTGAGGATCTGTCCAGTAGCCACCATCTACATTACTTCTATGTAATTTGGCGTAGCCTGCAGGAATATGGATTTCCATTTTCTTATCTGATCCACCGGCTTCAATAAGTAAAACTTGGATTGAAGGGTCAGTAGAAAGTCTGTTCGCTAAAACACAACCTGCACTTCCAGCTCCGATAATAATATAATCGTATTTCATTGGGTCTATTTTAATAAAAAGTCTCTCAGAAACCTTACATGAATTAAGCCTTTTTTGTAAGGTTAGGATCACATGATTTTTCAGAAGTTTTTCAAGGGCCAATTGTATTGAAAATTTGAAATCTTAAATATAGAAGGATACTCGAAAAGTTAAATACTGGCAAACACCAAATTAGAGACTTAGATAGGTAGCTATGGCAATACTAACGGCGGAATTGAAAATGGAAAAAGTGGGAAATTTCAAGAGCTTAAAGAAAATGAAACATCAAATAAAAAGGCATCTTGAAAAATTAAGGAAGCTCTTAATTTTAATTAGCTTTTGAACTATATCAAACGATAATGATTTTTGATAGTATTGATTACGTGCCTAATTCAATCGTTAAATAAGAAGTTTCAAATATTTCGAAGAAGCAGTTTCCTTTGTCTATATTTTTGAAATTAAGTAAGTTTTGTAATGCCCTAAAGTCGTATTTGATACCAGTTATAATCTAAATAAATTCATGTTAAAGAAGAAAACCCCAGCGTTTCACTGAGGTTTTCTGTAAACACTATAAAGTGAATTTCACTAGTTCAGTAACTCATCAAAAGTTATGGAGATGTAGTACATAGAGCCGACAGAAGGGCTACCAAAAGCCTGAATGTATGGTTTACCACCTATGTTAGATCCTCCTAGTTTCACAATAGACTTGATTGCAGAAAGCTTATAGCTAACTTGAGCATCTATATTATTGACAGCAGGTACTTGAGTGTTTTGATATCTTAATAAGCTTGTATTCGTTGGTACGCCAAAGCTTGATTCCCATGTAAACTCATCTTGATGTCTAAAGTTAATGTTGAAACCGAAATCATTACCTGGAGCGATTCTTCTTCCAAAACTTAGGTTGTAACGGTACGCAGGCGTATTAAAACCAGCGTTCTGTAATTCAGGAGATGGTGTGAAACCTTGAAGCTGATTAAATGCGATATTACCACCAATGGTAAATCTATTAGGTAATGAATAATCTAACTGTGCTGCCCAACCTTGTACCGTGATTTCTTGAGAAGTATTGGCCGGTCTAGAATATGCTAACCTAGTACTTGCACTAGACACACCGGATTCAATTGGAAGTCCCGGTCCTGCTGCCTGAGTTGGGACGATTACGGAGACACTTCCTATAAAGTTAGTATACTTGCTATAGTAGTAATAGGCGTCTACCAATAACTTTTTGCCAATTATCGCTTTGTAACCAATTTCATAGGAAACTATTTTTTCAGGTTGCAGTTGTTTGTACTGATATTTAGGTATAGCAGCGGCGGCGTAGGCAGGACCTACTTGAGTTGCCACTTCTGTTACTTTTTGAGTAACCACCCCTTCTACTTGAGTCTTGATAGTCTCAGCAATTTGAGGGCTGCTCATTTGGGCCGTTACACCAGCAATAATCGCAGCTTGAGCATTTTCAGGTGCTATCTGGCCCGCTTGAACGGCTGCCTGAACTTGAGCAGTTACTCCTGCAGTTACTTGCTGCTGTACTGCGGCTATCACACCTTGTTGAATTAAAGGAATACTAGGTGTAACTGCAGCAATACCATAATTTGTCGCATTCGCTTGTATAGAAGCTAATTGCTCATTAGTGAAAGGGAATCTGCCTGTCGATAAAGCAGTAAGTGTAACTAAATCAATACCACTATTTAAATTATATCTACTGTTGAACTCGGGCAAGCCCCCAATAAGAGTTCCCGATGGGGTTCTTAAATCAATGTATTGATTTTGAGTAGTAGGGATTCTAAAGCCTTGCTGAAAGGAAAGACGAATGTTAGAGCTTCCAAATGATGTTACAGCGGATACTCTTGGACTAAACTGACCTTCAAAATTCTCATTTTTGTCATACCGCATAGAAGCTGTCAGTTTCAAATGACCATTAAATACATCTTTAGCAGCTTGTGCAAAGCCGCCCCACTCATTAATTGGAATGCTACCGTCTCTTCCGTCTTTTGTATCAGCAAATAGTGTTCCGTTTGAACGAAGTTGGTATTGACGAACATTTGCACCCACCAAGACATCTACGAAAGAGATTTGGTTTTTGAAGTTATAAATACCTTCCGCATGGTACATATTGGTTTTTTCTAAGAAAGCACCGCCACCATTTACGATATCCTTATCTCTGTTGTCGTTAAGTAATTTATCATATTCGGCGGTACCAGGATTAGGTAAATTTCTATCTGCATAATTTCTACCTGCTGTATGTGAAGCGTCATTTGAAGCTCCTGTAAGTTTACCACCTAAAAATCCTTGAAGGTATTCACCAAACCAGTTTGCATGAGGACTAACTTCGTCTAGCATGGCTACTGCTGCTAATCCAGCAGTATAAGACTTTCCTGAACGTTCTTGCGTTGTATATCCTTTCAATGTGAAGTTGTCTCCTCTAAGTTCTAGTTTATACTGAGCCAAATTGAAGTCTCTTAATGAATATCTACCAGTTCCTGTATAAACAGTTGTACCATAGCCATAGTTAAATTGGCCGATTGCTTCAATTTTGTCATTTAATCTATAATGTAAGGCCAGGTTAGTTTTAAAACTCTTAGTGCTGTAATCTACTAAGTCTCTTTCGTTATAACCTGTTCTACTTACATTGGTACTTGGAACCAAGCCAGCCGCTATGGCTCCTTGAAGTTGACCTTTTAGTTCATCAGGGACAGCGGGGCTAGCCAAAAGTCCGTTTGCGACGGTTGTCATGTTTGCCTGAACTTCATCACCGTAAATATTGATGGCGTCCCTCTCGTATGGGTTGCCTGATGCGGCATTTAAGTTCGTGAAGTCAGTAGCTTGCCAGTCGTCTGCCGTTAAGTAAGAGAAGTTTACTTTAAAGGCAAATTTGTTATTGAATGCTTTTGCATACCTAATAGTTGCATCGTAAAAAGGAGTCGTCTTTGCATCCCTATTATCAGCTGACATAATACCTGTTTTTATATTTGCACTTAAGCCTTGATATAAAAACGGACTTTTTGACGTCATAAGAATAAGGCCGTTAATTGCATTTGGGCCGTAAAGTGCAGATGCAGCACCTGGAAGTACCTCAACGCTTTCTAAGTCTAGCTCAGGAATACCAATAATGTTATCCATTGGGAAATTAAGTCCTGGAGCAGAGTTGTCCATACCATCAATCATCTGAACCGTTCTTGGGTTACCCGTAGCTCCAAAGCCTCTCATGTTTAATGAGCGGAAAAGTAGACCTTGAGTAGTTACGTCAATCCCTTTCATATTGCCCAAGCCTTCATAAAAACTAGCAGAAGCGTTTTGCTGAATGGCTCTTATGTCCATTTTTTCCACTGTTACAGGAGACTTCATCAAGCTTTCTTCTACTCTTGAAGCGGCTACTACAACTTCTTGTCCAAGAATAGATTGCTCTTCTAGTGTAATGACAAGATTGGTGTTATTATTGGCGATTTGAACATTTTGGCTTTTAAAACCAAGATAACTAACAACTACAGAAAACGGTAGTGGTATGGAAGTATTCAGAGAAAAATCACCTTTGACATCTGAAACGGTACCTATAATTTTTCCCTTTACCTGAATACTCACACCTATCAAAGGCTCTTTAGTATTGGCATCAGATATAGTTCCTGAAATAGTCGTTTGACTGAAGCCCTGAGATGCCATCACTATACAAAGGGAAGCGAAGATTAGTTTGAAGTAAAATTTTGGGGTCATAATTGTTGATATTAAAAGTTTGTATATTCTTAATTTGTTAATGATTACAAATAAAGTCAAAATAATCATAAAAAATCTTCCAATAGTTAAGTTGATTTTTATTTTCACTTAAAAAAATCTAAAAACTTAACAATAGATAAGAAAATGGAAAACTTACTAGGCCTTTGATTTAAGGTTTTTAATCCTCTTTATTATTCTTGATAAGGACACAGGGGTTATACCGAGGTAGTTTGCAATATGTTTATTGAAAGCTTTACTGATAAAGAGAGGGCTTTTTTCCAATAACTCCAGATAGCGTTGCTCTGGAGTTTTATCAATAGCCGATTCTACCCTGCCTAATAGTGTAAGCACAGTTTCTTTGTAACCTTTTAAATAAAAATGAAAAATAGGGGGATGTTTACTTGCAAGAGCTTCTAATGCTTCTAAATTAAACGTGATAACCTTGGAATCGAAAATAGATTCAAAATTATACTTGGTAATGGCTTTCTCAAATAACCATTCTGGTACGCCCACAAAGGTATTTTCAACTCGAAGAATACTGTTAACTTCGGTTCCTGAAGCATTGACGTAATAACCTCTTATCACTCCTTCTAGGATAAAAGCCGCCGTCCTAGAGGCTGTTCCAGACTTGAACAGAATTTGCTTGTTTTTCAAGCTATGAAATTCACAAATAGCTAAGAATTCGTCGATAAGATCTTCTCGTAAGCTTGGAAGTACTTGTATTAGCTTTTCTTTAACGTTGTAGGTTGTTCTTGGCATCTTTGTTCCGAACAGAATTTCTTTAATTATGTTAAAACGACTACAATTTAGTCCTTTTTTGATGGCTTAAATAACAAGACTCTACGGCCTTCTATTCTTTTGTTAAATCTATGTTTTCGAGAATCTCCCAAATGATCTGACTTTCATATCCTTTTCTAGCTGCATATAAAGCAGCTTTTTGTTTTCTTATAAAGCCATTAGTCTCACTTCTAAGGGCGTGTATCTTTTTGTGAAGGAGGGCCTGTAAAACTAGATAGTATTCATCATCATCTATTTCTTGAAGCCCTTTCTTAATGCAATAAGGTGATAGTCTTTTAAACTTTAATTCTTGCAAGATTTTTCGTTTCCCCCACTTCTTTACTCTGAATTTACTGCCAGCATAAGTTTTGGCGAAACGTTCTTCATTAATAAAGTTTTCTACAATTAGTTTTGTTATAATTTCTTCAGCTTCATCTCCGTAGGCTTGCCATTCTTTTAGCCTATTTCTTATCTCGTCCTGTGTTCTTTCTTGGTACACACAAAAATTACATGCTTTAAGGAAAATTTTATTATCCATTTATATCCTTTGATTGCTATCTCTAAAGATGCAAAGTACCATTTATCAATAAAACCATATAGTTTGGTCTACCTTACTTATTTTTGAGAGAATGATTTTAAAATACATTAAGTAAATACACAAATTTCGTATGCTGCAATTCTTTAAATATGTTCTGGCAACTATCGCTGGTCTATTTCTCTTTTTTGTTCTGTTTTTTTTCGTGCTTGTGGGTATAGGATCCTTTCTTGGAGGAGGTGATTCGGTCGTTTCGGTAAGTGAAAAATCGGTACTTAAAATAAATTTAAATCAAGAAATTGTTGAAAATGCATCTGTATCAGAAGATCCTTTCGCGGCCCTCTTTGACCAAGGTGTTGGAAAAATCGGATTAGTTACCATTAAGGCAGCCTTGGCAAATGCCAAATTGGATCCCAACATCAAAGGTGTTTTCTTGAGTTCTGAATATCCAATGGCTGGTTACAGTACTTTAGGAGAGTTAAGGTTGGCTCTAGAAGACTTTAAAAAGACAGGGAAATTTGTGTATGCCTATGGCGAGGTAATGACAGAAAAGGCGGTTTATATAAATTCCGTAGCAGATCGCTTATTTGTTAACAGAGCTGGAGGGATAGAATTAAATGGACTTTATGGGGAGGTGACCTTCTATAAAGGCCTTTTTGACAAAGTCGGCGTTAAACCTGTCATCTTTAAAGTGGGTGAATTTAAAAGTGCTGTTGAACCATATTTCAGAAAAGATATGTCTGAGGCCAACAGGACTCAGGTTAAGTCTTATATAAACTCTATAGCAGGTCATATTTATAAAGAAATAGCGGATAGTAGGGGCTTGACCTCAGCTGAAATGCAAGATTTGCTTAATAATCCTGTGAACTCTGTAGAGGAGGCTTTGGAAAAAAAGATGATTACGGATGCCGTTTACTATGATGAATTTGAAGCCGCCCTTAGAGAGGCCTTAGAGATTAAGGAATCTGCGAAAATTAGTTTCATAGAGGTCAACAAATATGCAAATGCGAAAAAATATGTTGCCAAAGGCGATAGGAACAATAGGATTGCGGTGATTGTGGGTCAAGGTAACATTGTAAGTGGCACAACAGATGGGAGCAATATAGCCTCAGAATCATGGGTTACTGAGTTAAGAAAGGCTGTTAAAGATAAAAAAGTAAAAGCCATCATCCTTCGCATCAATAGCGGAGGGGGCAGTGCTATGGCTTCAGATGTGATGTGGCGTGAGATAGAACTTGCCAAAAAGGAAAAGCCTGTTTATGCCAGTATGGGAGACTATGCGGCCTCTGGCGGATATTACATGGCAATGGGCTGTGATACCATATTTACAAATCGTACTACGCTTACAGGCTCTATCGGTATTTTTGGTTTACTGGTTAACACTCAAGAGCTGATGAATAATAAGCTAGGCGTCACTTTTGATGGCGTGGAGTCCCATAATCATTCAGATTTCCCATCTGTGGTGCATGAAATGGAAGATGCGGAAAAAATGATGATTCAAAATAGTGTGGAAATGGGGTATGAGAAATTTACTTCAAAGGCCGCAGAAGGTAGAGGAATGAAGCTGGATGCACTTAAGGCATTGGCCGGAGGAAGGGTTTGGACCGGTACCCAGGCTAAGGAAAATGGCCTTGTAGATTTGATTGGTACTTTAGAAGATGCTATTCAATTAGCCGCAGAAAAGACGGACATCAGCGATGACTTTTCGGTTCGTTATTATCCAGCACCAAAAAGTGAGATTGAATTAATTGTGGAAAGAATGATGGATCAAAGTTATGTCCAAATGGATAAAAAACTGGGGGTATTGGCACCTTACATTAAAGAAATTAACATTTTGACGAAAATGGATAAAATCCAAGCAAAAATCCCTTTTGATTTAGAAATTAAGTAAGGAGACCTTTTAAAGAATACGTGACTGATTGAAGTCCACCTTCTAACTTTTGGAAGTGCAATTTTGGCTTTGGATAGTTGCCCAGAATTGCTAAAAAAGCACTACTTTTACTTTCTGAAAACTAAGGCCATGTCATGGCCTTTTTTTAACATATTTATAGATCTAAAACTACTTTTAAAAAAACAAACCCTATGTCTGAAGAAGCAAATAGCAGAAAAGATTACGGTGCTAATAACATACAAGTTCTTGAAGGATTGGAGGCGGTACGTAAGCGTCCTGCCATGTACATCGGGGATATTGGCTTTAAAGGACTTCATCACCTTATATGGGAAGTTATAGATAATTCTATTGACGAGTCTATGGCTGGTCATTGTGACACCATTAATGTGACAATAGAAACTGATAATTCTATTACGGTAAAAGATAACGGTAGAGGAATTCCTACTGGTTTTCATGATAAGGAGCAAAAATCTGCTCTTGAGGTTGTTATGACTGTTCTCCACGCTGGGGGTAAGTTTGATAAAGATACTTATAAGGTTTCTGGTGGTCTTCATGGTGTGGGTGTATCCTGTGTCAATGCCGTTTCTAGCGACCTTAAAGTGGTGGTTTACCGAGATGGGAAAATCCATGAGCAAGAGTATAAAAAGGGTATTCCTCAATACTCAGTTAGAGAAATAGGCACTACAGACGAACACGGAACTTTTGTTCAGTTTATGCCGGATCAAACTATCTTTGAAGTCTCTGAATATAAATACGAGACGGTGGCTAATCGTTTACGTGAGTTGTCATTCTTGAATAAGGGTATCACCCTCACATTGACAGACAAGCGAACCCTAGACGATGAAGGGAATACTATCACAGAGACTTTCTTTTCAGAAGGTGGTCTCTCGGAATTTGTGGCATATATAGACCAAAGCAGGGAGCGTCTAATTCCTGAGCCTATGTTTATGGAAGGGGAGAAGGATGGTGTACCTGTGGAGGTAGCTATGATTTACAATAATTCTTATTCTGAGAATGTTTCTTCCTTTGTGAATAACATTAATACCCACGAAGGTGGAACGCATGTTTCTGGTTTTAGAATGGCTCTAACTCGAACTCTTAAAGGTTATGCAGAAAAGTCTGGAATGCTTGCCAAAGAAAAAATTGAAATATCGGGTGATGACTTTCGTGAAGGACTAACGGCTGTTATATCTGTAAAGGTACAGGAGCCTCAATTTGAAGGCCAGACAAAAACGAAATTAGGTAACTCAGAGGTGACTTCTGCGGTGAGTGGCTGTGTGCAGGAAATGCTTCAAAACTATCTGGAAGAAAACCCAAAAGAGGCAAAGACCATCGTAGATAAAGTGATAATAGCTGCTAAAGCTAGAATCGCTGCCAAAAAGGCTCGTGAGATGGTTCAGCGTAAAAACGTTTTGACCGGAGGTGGTTTGCCTGGAAAATTGGCCGATTGTGCCAATTCTGATCCAGCTGTATGTGAAGTATACCTAGTGGAGGGAGACTCTGCTGGTGGTTCTGCCAAACAAGGAAGAGATAGAGCTTTTCAGGCCATTTTGCCATTAAGAGGAAAAATTTTAAATGTAGAAAAGGCTCAGGAATATAGAATTTATGAGAATGAGGAGATAAAAAATATCATTACAGCATTAGGCGTGAGAATGGGAAGAGATGGTGATGAAAGAGCTTTGGATTTAGAAAAGCTTAGATACCATAAAATCATTATCATGACCGATGCAGATATTGATGGTAGCCACATTAGAACACTTATCTTAACCTTCTTCTACAGGTTTATGAAGGAGTTGATAGTGAAGGGTTACGTTTATATTGCTCAGCCACCTTTTTACTTAGTTAAAAAAGGTAACAAGTCTGAGTACTGCTGGACGGAGGATCAGAGATTAGCTGCAATCAAAAAGTTAGCAGGAAATGGTAAAGAAGAATCTGTAGGTGTTCAGCGTTATAAAGGTTTAGGAGAAATGAATCCTGAGCAACTTTGGGAAACTACAATGGATCCAGAAGGAAGAACATTAAAACAAGTTACTATAGAGTCTGCTGCCGGAGCAGATCACCTATTCTCTATGCTTATGGGGGATGAAGTGCCACCTCGTAGAGAATTCATTGAGAAAAATGCCAAATATGCGAATGTGGACGTATAAGTAATTGTACTTTACTTGAAAAAAGGCCAGCATTTACTGGCCTTTTTTGATCTGGCCGAGGGAAGTATTTAAAGGGTAGAATAATGTCTAAGTTTCGAAAAAAAATAAATTTGAGGGATAGCTGAATTCCGGAAATTCACGAAAAAGGACTATTTTTACTATCATTAATACAAACTAAAATTCGTTTATGAGTGATACTAAACCTTGGCTAAAAAATTACCCTAAAGCGGTTCCCAGTGAAATTAATCCTGATGCCTATAAGTCTTTAATAGAATTAATGGAGGAAGGTTTTACTAACTTCAGCCATTTAGCCGCCTATTCTAATCTAGGCAAAGAACTGACCTATGCAGAGATAGATGAGCAGTCTAAAAACTTTGCGGCATACTTGCAGAGTATTGGCCTTGTAAAAGGAGATAGAATTGCTATTCAAATGCCTAATTGTCTACAGTATCCAATTGTACTGTTTGGTGCTCTCAGAGCAGGCTTAGTGGTGGTAAATACCAATCCTCTCTATACTCCTAGGGAGATGAAGCACCAGTTTAATGACTCTGGTGCTAAAGCCATAGTGATAGTGGCTAATTTTGCATTTAATCTTGAGAAGGTTCTGCAAGAATCTAAGATAGAACATGTGATACTCACTGAGTTGGGTGATATGTTAGGATTCCCTAAAAAACACCTTGTGAATTTCGTGGTTAAGAGAATCAAAAAGATGGTACCCGCTTTTTCTCTGCCCAAATACACTAAGTTTTCAGATGCTCTTGCAAAAGGGGCCAATGCTTCTTACGCCAAACCAGATGTTCATAGTTCGGAGCTTGCTTTTATTCAATACACAGGAGGAACCACGGGTGTGTCTAAAGGAGCTATGCTTTCACATAGAAATTTGGTAGCGAATTTAGAGGCCAATTATGCTTGGCAAGAAGAAATCATGAAAGACACAGATGATGAGAAGTTGGTGGTAGTAGCTGCCTTGCCCCTCTATCACGTCTATGCCTTAACTATTAATGCCTTGTCTGCTTTAAAGGTGGGCTTTATGAATCTTTTGATCACCAATCCTAGAGATTTAGATGCCTTTGTCAAAGACATAAAAAAGAACCCGCCGCATATTTTCACGGGTTTAAATACACTTTATAATGGACTTCTTAACCACCCTGAAATAAAAAACGTGGACTGGAGTAAGCTCAAGATTACCTCTGCTGGAGGTATGGCACTCCAAAACGTTGTGGCAAACAGATGGCACGATTTAACGGGATGTATGCCTGCTGAAGGTTATGGTCTGTCTGAAACCTCCCCAGTTTTGACTTCAAATCCACTGAAAGGAGATATTAGGATTGGGAGTATTGGTGTACCATGGCCAAGCACAGATGTAAGAATATTGGGAGATAATGATGCCTGGGCGGCTCCAGGGCAGCGAGGTGAAATTTGTGCTCATGGTCCTCAGGTCATGTCAGGATATTATAAGCGTGAAGAAGACAGCGATAAAGTGTTTTTAACAGATCCTACCGATGGTAGAAAGTGGTTTAAAACGGGTGATATTGGTGTGATGAGCGAAGATGGCTACTTTAAGATTGTAGACAGGAAAAAGGACATGATTCTGGTGTCTGGCTTTAATGTTTTCCCTAATGAGATAGAAGATGTTTTAGCAGAGCATCCGGGTATTTTGGAGTTAGCATGTATTGGCATCCCAGACGAAAAATCTACCGAAGCAGTTAAGGTTTTTGTGGTAAAGAAAGATCCAGAGCTTTCAAAGGACTCCATTAAGGCTTTTGCCAGAGAACATCTGACGCCCTATAAATGTCCGAAACACATTGAGTTTAGAGATGAACTACCTAAAACCAATGTAGGTAAGATATTAAGGAGGGCATTGAAAGAAGAGGAGGCCGCAAAGGATTAATCAGAACTATGGCTTTTTGAAATTAAATACCCCGCTGAAAAATTTCGGCGGGGTATTTCTTTACATACAGTTTAATAAAAGGTTTATTTTTTATTGCTTTTTTTAATTAAAACGGTAGTTCACTCCGTAATTAATTCCTAAATATCTTGGTTTAAATGTGAATCCTTCGGCCCTATCTACACCAGAGGTTAAGGTCTGCTGCACATTAGAACCAACCGAGATTTCCCAATTATCTCTTACCATATAGTTCATTTTTACACCTGCAATTCCACTTAAGTTAAGCGGTTTGTAAGCGGAGTTAGAGGCTGTAAGCTTACTTCCGGCTTCTGGCAGATTATCAAAAACGTTATTTATGATAAAGTCACCAGAAACTCCCGTTATAAAAGAAGCTTCTAGTTTTTCTGTAATTGGAAGGTGATAGCCCACATTAAGAGGTATCATCAAAAACTTGTACTCATTGTCGATATCACCGCCAGAAGAAATAACCGTATTATTAGTAAAGCTGCTTTCTCCTCTTATGTAATAAGACTCCAAGAAAGTACTCACACTCCCTGTCCTTTCATTATAAGAATAAACATTACTGGCTACTAAAGACCTTCCTGCCATGTATCTTATGCCGGTGCCTATAGAAAATCTGTTCTTTATTCTTTTGCCATAATTAAATCCTATATTGATAGAGTTACCCGCCTTTACATCATTATATGGCTGCGAAAGAGGTATGGCGAAGGTTTCTCTTTGGATAGGATTAGTAGAGACACTATTTGGCTCAAAAGACGTTACGGGCACATCACTGGCAGAAACCAGTGCCGCACGCTCAAAATTACTTATTTTAAAATTTGGGTCGAAAGGTGATATACCAGACATTAAACCAAACCATGAACGCTGTATGAAGTTTTTATTATTTGCCAAGTATTCATCAGGGGTATTGTAAGACAATTTATTCCGTTTAAGTACGAAACTATTACCGTATGGGTCAAAGCCTTTTCCAAGTAAGGTTTTCAAAGCCATAAAAGTCTTGACCAAACTAGCTTCTGAAGATTCACTACCTACAGACCTTTCTGAACTTATAATATTATCGGACGAAGCTGTAGTGGCTTTAGAAGTCTTTGAAACGTTGCTTAGGCTATTTAAGCCGTCTACCTTGTTCGATATGCTAGAAGTGGACTTCCCTGTCTTATTGAAAGCGATCTCGCTTTTAGGGCCTCTATCAGCACTTTCTGTAACATGTTTTTCTGATTTATTCTCAGAAATTTTAGAATCCGGAATTTCGATACTAGTGGAGGCTTTTGACACCTTGTTTTCAGCAGTGCCGAAAGGCGATTTAAAGATAGAAAAACTCAGAGCCAGCAATAAGAGGGCCGCAATACCCGTGGCCGTATACTTATTAAACCACATAAAGAAAACGGGCTTCCTGTCCTCTTCTAAAGCAGAAGCTATGTTATCCCAAACAAATGAATCGGGAATTTCAGAAGCCGTCACTAGCTTATTTTTAATAATGGCCTCGGCTAAAAATTCCTGATCTAACTTGGTCTCAATATTTCTCCAAACATCAATAGGCGGATTCTCTTCAGCATCTCGCAAGGCCTCTCTCCATTGATTTTCAAAAGAACTGTACATTGTCTATTAAAGCTTTATTGGTGTTTTTCCAGATTTTTTTCAACTGCAAGTTTTTCTTGCAGTAACATTTTGGCTCTAGAATACTGAGATTTAGAAGTACCTTCTGTCACCCCCAGCATTTTAGCTATTTCTTGATGCTTGAAGCCTTCAATAGCGTAGAGATTAAAAATGGTTCTACACCCTTCTGGCAATTCGCCTATCATTCTCATTAAATGCTGATAAGATAAGTTTTCAAAGCCTAGATTAGTGTAATGTAAATTTTCATTTATCATGTAATCACCTTCTAAACTTTGGGTCAGCTTTTTGTCTTTTTTTAAGGCTTTCAACGCAGTATTTACCACGATTTTCCTTAACCAAGCCTCTAGCGGACTGTCAAACCTAAATGTATCTAGATGTCTAAAAATCTTCACAAATGAATCTTGTAAAACATCTTGAGCATTGTCTCTATCTCTCATATACCGAAGAGCCACAACAAATAATTTACCCGAATAAAGTTCATAAAACTCTTTTTGGGCACTCCGATTCTGCTTCAAGCAGTCTTGGATTATTTGATTTTCATTGGGCATTCAATACTTGAGATTGATAAATGATTTCGGATTTTCATCCCTCTATTGAATCAATCTCAGAGATAGGGTCAATAATCAGGAGTCTTTAACGTTCAATTTGGTTGGAACTGTCTTGAAAATATTCTTAGATAATCAATTTTCAGATCCAGGTTTAAAGTTTCAATAAGATTTAAAGGCATCTGAACTGCTGATAGGCCATGGCCCAAAACCAGCTTTTTGCTCTTGAATAACCTTATTTGGTCATAGGCATTTGCATCAATAAATAATTTATGCAACCTAGGGCCACCCTCTACCACAAGCGACTGTATCTTCCGTGTAGTCAACGCATCTAAAATTTGCCTAACCACAGATATGTTTGCATCCAATCTTATGTGCTCAATATTGTTTTTAGAGACACAATCGCTTTGACTAAATACGATAGTTTTTGTGGTATCGTCTAAAATGTTTAAAGAAATATTGCTATTAAATGTTGGAAAGAGTGCCAACCTAATTGGGTTTTTCCCGGCCCAGTTTCTGGTTGAGAGTGTTGGGTTATCATTTATAATTGTCTGACTGCCAACAAGTATGGCATCCTCTTGTGCCCTGAGTTTATGAGAATGCATTTGAGCGTAAATGCCGCTAATTTTTGCGGGTTCTCCATTATCAAGAGCCACAAAGCCATCGGCAGATTCTGCCCACTTTAAAATAATGTAGGGCTGTTTTTTTTCTTGAAATTTAAAGAAACGTTTGTTTAGTTCTCTGCCATGCTCGGCCAAAAGGCCCGTATTTACTTCAACTCCCGCGTCTTTAAGTTTTTGAATCCCGTTTCCATTCACAGAAGGGTTAGGGTCTTGATTACAGATATGCACCTTAGCTATTCGCTCTTTTATGAGTATGTCTGCACAGGGGGGAGTTTTTCCGAAATGTGAACAGGGTTCTAGTGTGACGTATGCGGTTGACTCAGGTAAAAGGCTCCTGTCTTTTACGCTTTTTATGGCATTAACCTCGGCATGCTCCTTTCCGAACTCCTGATGCCAGCCTTCACCAATAATGAGGCCATTATGCACTATAACACAGCCTACCATGGGGTTTGGGCTTACTTGCCCCATACCTAATCGGGCGAGTTCCAGAGCCCGAGACATGAAGATTTCATCAGTCACTCAGTAATTTCTTTGTTTACCCAATATTAATAAAACATTGCGTGGAATACTGAGTTTAGACTAGGAAATAGAACATAAAAAAAGCATCTGAATTTTGCTCAGATGCTTTTTTAGAAAAGTTTTTTCAGGCTTAAGCCATTTCTACTTGACGTCCCATACGCTTACGCTCGTTTTCGTCTAGGTATATTTTACGCATTCTTAAAGATTTTGGAGTTATCTCTAAGTACTCGTCTTTTTGAATGAATTCCATACAATCTTCTAAAGAGAATTGAACCTTAGGCGGAATCTTAACTGCATCATCTGCACCAGAAGAACGCATGTTACTTAACTTTTTAGTAGTCTGGAGGTTCACCACGATGTCGTTCTGGCGGTTATGCTCGCCAATAACCATTCCCGTATATATCTCTTCTCCCGGATTAATGAAAAATTGACCTCTATCTTGAAGTTTGTCCATAGAATAAGGAATAGCAGGGCCATTGGCCATTGATATTAACGAACCGTTAGTTCTTCCTGGTAATGGTCCTTTATAAGCTTCAAAAGCTTTGAATCTATGATTCATGATTGCCTCTCCCTGAGTTGCAGTCAAAACATTACTTCTAAGACCTATTAAGCCTCTAGATGGAATGTTGAATTCTAAATGTTGTAAATCTCCTTTAGGCTCCATAACAAGTAACTCACCTTTTCTCTGGGTGGCAAGCTCTATTACTTTCCCAGAAGACTCTTCTGGGACATCTACAGTTAAGGTTTCTATTGGCTCAAGTTTTTCTCCGTTTTCTCCTTCCTTGATAATTACTTGAGGCTGACCCACTTGTAGTTCATAGCCTTCTCTTCGCATTGTTTCTATCAATACAGAAAGGTGAAGAATACCTCTACCAAAAACCATGAATTTATCTTCAGTTTCGCCAGGCTCTACTCTCAGAGCTAGGTTTTTCTCCGTTTCTTTCATGAGTCGGTCTCTCAAGTGACGTGATGTTACAAATTTTCCTTCTTGACCAAAAAATGGTGAGTTATTAATTGTGAAGAGCATGTTCATAGTAGGCTCATCAATAGAAATTCTTGGAAGAGCTTCTGGCTCATCAATGTCTGCAACCGTATCTCCAATTTCAAAAGATTCAATACCAGTAATTGCACAGATTTCTCCAGAGGCAACCTCACTGACCTTCACTTTACCTAATCCTTCAAAAACATGTAACTCTTTAATCTTATTTCTTTTCATACTGCCATCTGCAGTACAAAGCATCACTTGCTGTCCTTCTTTTAAAATCCCTCTCTTAATTTTCCCTACGGCTATCCTTCCTACGAATTTAGAATAGTCTAAAGACGTAATTTGCATTTGAGATGGACCTTCCTGAGTCACAGAAGGTGGAATATGCTTGATGACAGCATCTAGCAAAGCAACGATATTGTCTGTTGGTTTTTGCCAATCATCACTCATCCAGCCCTGCTTAGAAGAACCGTATAACGTTGGGAAATCCAACTGGTCATCAGTCGCGTTTAGGTTAAACATAAGGTCAAAAACCATTTCATGTACCTCATCAGGACGACAGTTTTCCTTGTCTACTTTATTGACAACCACGATTGGCTTTAGTCCTAAATCTAGAGCTTTACCCAATACGAAACGCGTTTGAGGCATTGGCCCCTCAAATGCATCTACCAAAAGAATAACGCCGTCTGCCAACTTAAGTACACGCTCCACTTCACCACCAAAATCTGCGTGACCAGGAGTGTCTATTATGTTTATCTTAGTATCACCATATCTTACAGATACATTTTTGGATACAATAGTAATCCCTCTCTCTCTTTCTAAATCGTTATTGTCAAGGATAAGCTCTCCAAATTCTTGATTATCTCTAAAGATTTTGGAGGCGTGGATGATCTTATCTACCAAGGTAGTTTTGCCGTGGTCTACGTGAGCAATGATGGCGATGTTTCTGATGTCTTGCATAATGTTGATTTTCTTTGACCCAAAGTATTTAGAGGGTTCGTCAAAAAGTTCGCAAAATTAATCATTATATACAGCAAAGACTAGATAGCTATTTTAATATGATTGTTATCAGGCCAAAGTGACAATAATAATTAGTAGAGTACAAAAATGACTAATTGGAAAGTTGAGAAATCTCTTAAAAGTGATTTTTTGTCCGTTTTCTAGGACAACTTAATCTGTGTAGCATCATACCCTCTTAAGAAGTCTTCAATATTAAGTCTCTTCTTACCAGGTATTTGAAGGCTTTTGATGGCAATTAAGCCATCATACGTCTGCACTCCAAAGAAGCTTTTATTGTCTGTAATGATTTCGCCAGGAATAGTATATTTAGAATCGGCCTCTAATATTTCTGTTTGATACACCTTTAAGGCTCCTTTTTGATCATTTTCTGTGTTCTGGAAGGATGACCATGCTCCTGGATAAGGACTTAAACCCCGAATGAAATTATAAACTTCGTTGGTACTTTTGGACCAATCTATTTCACAGTCTTCTTTAAAGATTTTAGGTGCCGGTTTAAGAAAGTCTATTTCCTCCTGCTCCGTTTGTGGATATTCATTGGCAGTAATAGACTTTACTGTTTTCAAAACCAACTTCCCACCAAGTACCATCAGTTTATCATGTAGGCTTCCTGCCGAATCTTCTGGGAGTATCTTAATACTTTCTCTATATATAATTTTTCCTGTGTCAATTTCTTTTTCTATAAAAAAAGTAGTGACTCCCGTTTCTGCTTCGCCATTGATAACGGCCCAGTTTATGGGTGCGGCTCCCCTGTATTGAGGAAGCAAAGAGCCATGAAGATTGAAAGTACCCAGTCTTGGCATGTTCCAAACAAGCTCTGGCAACATTCGAAAGGCAACTACTACTTGGATATCTGCTTTATAAGACTGTAGTTCTTTTAGAAAATCAGGGTTTTTCAATCTAGGTGGCTGTAAGACTGGGATGTCATTTTCTAAAGCATATAATTTTACGGGAGACTGTTGCAGTTTTTTTCCTCTTCCTGCTGGTTTATCTGGAGCAGTTAAGACGGCCACCACTTCAGATCCTGCTTCCACTAAGACGCGAAGACTCTCTACCGCAAAGTCTGGCGTGCCCATAAAAATTATCCTCATGTACTAATAGCTTTAATGTTTCTGCAAAACTAAAAAAATGAAATTTCAAAAGGGATGCAGATGTTGATTAACTCAGAATAATTTGTAGGTTTGTTATATAAAGTTTCAAAATGAAGCATCAAAGTTTATTTTATTTTAAAGAACGTCTCTGAGTTAGATTCCAAATAACCCATATTGAAATGGTTTGGGAACGGCAGAGATGTCCGTTCTTTTTTATGACCCACCTTTTAGAGGCGGGCAATTTTTTTTAAAAAAAGTATATATGTCAAAGTATCAATATTACACAAAAGAGGGTTATGAAAACCTGAAAAATAAGTTATCGGACTTAAAAGGTAAAGGGAGATTAGATATTGCAAAGCAAATAGGAGAAGCAAGAGATAAAGGAGATTTATCCGAAAACGCAGAATATGACGCTGCAAAGGACGCTCAAGGCCATATGGAGTCTGAGATTTCTAAATTGGAAGTCCTCATGTCAGTTGCTAGAATTATTGATGAGTCTGCTATTGATAATTCTTCTGTTTCACTAATGAACAAAGTCACCATTAAGAATTTAAAAAATGGGGCTAAGATGGTTTATACTCTTGTGGCCGAAGAAGAAGCTAATTTGAAGCAAGGTAAGATTTCTATTAATTCACCTTTTGCGAAAGGATTACTAGGGAAAACTGTTGGTGATAAAGCTGAGATTCAGGCTCCTGCGGGGGTTGTGGAAGTAGAAATTATGGACATTTCCACTTGATTTATGGCCACAATTTTCAGTAAAATCGTTAGCGGGGACATTCCTTGTCATAAAATTGCAGAGACTGAAGAGTTCTTGGCTTTTTTGGATGTTTTTCCTTGTGCCAAAGGGCATACCTTAGTCATTCCTAAAACAGAGGTAGATTATATTTTTGACTTAGATGATGAGCTCTATTTAAGACTCATGGCCTTTTCTAAAAAAGTGGCGTCCTATGTAAAGCAGGCTATTCCATGTAAAAGGATTGGGGTTTCAGTTATAGGGCTTGAGGTGCCTCATGCTCATGTGCATCTTATTCCTCTAAATAGTATGGCAGATATGGATTTTGGCAAGAAGCTTACTTTAAGTCAGGAAGAACTGGGTGAAATAGCTTCTCGTATCCGCTCTGTAATTTAATTGGGAAAGTTGAGCTTAAATCGTTACAATCCAAGATATCAATAAATACTAAAAAACAAATTTATGTCAGTTGTAAAAGTTATCGAATTAATAGCCTCATCAGAAAAGAGCATTGAAGACGCGATTCAGAATGCTGTGACATCAGCTTCAAAATCTATCCATAACATAGACTCTGTGTATGTTCAAGATATCAAAGCACATGTAAAAGATGGGAAAATAACCACTTTTGGCTGCATCTGTAAACTGTCTTTTAGAGTAGATTCTTAAAAGCGGTTTTTTAAACATTAAATAAAAGGGAATGCCAGTTGGTGTTCCCTTTTGTTTTGGGCTGAAGGCAACATTGGCAGGTAAATTGATACTTTTTATTTGGCACTGTAATTTTTTCTACCGGTTGGGGGTTATAGGACTACCAAAACCATTTTCTTTAAACCATTATGCGTAACACACTATTTGGATTTTTGATGATCTTCCTAACGGGATTGACTACCAATGCCCAGATTCTAGAACCAGCCACTTTTACTTTTGATACAAAAAAGGGAGAGGTGAAAGTAGGAGATATCATAGAGTTAGAATTTAATGCCACTATTGAGAAGGATTGGCACTTGTATTCTTCTGACTTTGATCCGGACTTAGGTCCGATAGTGTTAGAAACGAAGTTTATTCAAAATGATTCGTATAAATTGGTGGGGTCACTTAAGCCTATAAACCCTAAAGAGCATTTTGAGGAAATATGGGAAGGGAATACGACTTATTTTGAAGAAAAAGGTCAATTTATTCAGAGGGTTCAGATCCTGAAACCTAATCCAGAAATTAAAGGAGACATATCGTTTCAGACCTGTACAGACTTAACGGGCCGATGCATTAATTCTAAAAAGAAGTTTTCGTTTAAGGTAAAAGTGGTGGCCACTGGGGCTGTGGTAGCTCCAAAGAGCGAAAAGACTGATGCCGGCAATGAAGGAGCCTTGGCAGCCACATCACTTCAAATAACTGATTCAGAAGCGGCGGTTTCTAAAGATGTTAGTTCAGATATAGAGGAATCAAATAACTCAGAAGCCGTTTTAGAACAAGGCTCTGAAGTTGTAAATACCGATAGGCCAGCTCCAAGTCCTGATGAAGCGGAGAAGGCTTCTATGTGGACTTTTATTTTAGGGGCCTTCGGTGCAGGTTTTGCGAGTATTTTCATGCCATGTATATTCCCAATTATGCCTATTACGGTCAGTTTTTTTACCAAACAAAAGAATGGCAGGGCTAAAGCGATTTTTTATGGCATATGCATTTTGATTATATTTTCGCTGATGGGTCTTGTGACTATGTCATTTGGGCCAACCATCCTTAATTTTTTAAGTACACATTGGATTCCGAATCTCATTTTCTTTTTAATATTCGTCCTATTTGGAATATCTCTTTTGGGAGCTTTTGAAATTGTATTGCCACATGCGGCTGTCAATAAAATAGACCACATGTCTGATAAGGGTGGCTTGATAGGTATCTTTTTCATGGCTCTTACGCTGGTATTGGTTTCCTTTTCTTGTACCGTACCTTTGGTAGGAAGTTTATTGATACTATCGGCTAAGGGAGATGTTTTGAGACCACTTTTTGGGATGGCTGCTTTTGGTTTGCCGTTTGCACTCGTTTTCGGCGGATTAGCTTTCTTTCCAGATTTATTAAAGAAGCTTCCAAAATCTGGTGGCTGGTTAAACGAATTAAAGGCCGTTTTTGGCTTAGCAGAATTTGCCTTGGCACTTAAGTTCTTAAGCAATATTGACTTAACACGTCATTGGGATTTAATTCATAGAAATTATTTCTTGATGTTTTGGATTCTTATTTCAGCCATGATTACGCTTTATATTTTAGGATTCCTACGAATGCCGCAGGACAGTAAAGTGGGAAAGAGATCCTTCACAAGATGGGGTTTTGCAGCCCTGTTCTTTGCATTTACGTTATACATGGTGCCGGGATTGTCCAATAAGCCTTTGAGTTTATTGTCCGGGATATTGCCTCCCATGCCGGTATCGAGTGTAGCTACATTGGATAATCCTAAAATGAAGAATTTGCCCCATGGGCTTCAAGGCTTTAAAGATTATGATGACGCTCTAGCTTATTCTGCTGAAGTGGGAAAGCCAGTTTTAATCGACTTTACCGGTTATGCCTGTGCCAACTGCCGTAAGATGGAGGAGTTTGTGTGGCCTAAAAACGAGGTGCTTACAAGATTGCAAGATGATTTTGTGATTGCGTCTTTATATGTAGATGACAAAGCGGAGCTGCCAAGAGAAAAGCATTATGTGTCAAGCTACGATAACGAAACAAAAACTACGGTAGGAGCCAAAAATATGGATTTAGAAATTACTGTTTTTAATAATAACGCCCAGCCTTATTATGTAGTGGTAGATAGTAAAGGGAACCCTTTACTGGATCCTTTGGGCTATTCTACGGAAGAGGAGTTTGTCAATTTCTTGGATGAAGGGAAGAGTAAATTTAGTCTTTGAAAAGAATATAGCTTTAAAGATGCTATTCTATTTTAATGGGAGGGCCTTTTTTGTATCTAGGCTTTTGATAAAAGGCTAATTAACCTGTGCTAATGGCTCTATTGGGTTAGCTTGCAGTACTAATTATTCAACCTATAAATTATGCAGAAAAGAGTTCTTGGTATTCTTCTTTTATTGGTCATTAGTTTTCCGTCTTATTCACAGAAGGAACACTGGTATCAAGAACCTTTGCGAATCTTGCAAACCGTTCTTCGCCAACCCGACGCTGCTTCTTATGACGTGGATAGCCTAGTAGACTATATGAAGACTGTCCACGCCAATGTGTTGGTTATAAATGGTGGGGGAATTGTGGATTATTTCCAGAATGAATTACCAATGGCCAACGTAAATCCATACTTAGGTAAAAGAGATTTGCTTGCTGAAATTGTTAAAGGTTGTCATGATCATAACATCAAAGTTATTGCCAGAGTGGATTTTAGAGGTGTTCATAAAGAGCGATATGATTTACATCCTGATTGGTTTGCCAAAGATGAAAAGGGCGATCCCATAATTCTCAATTATACTAGACCTGGCTTGTACGCTCCATGTTATAATGGACACTATAGGAATGAACATTCTGAGGAATTTATTGACCACTTGATGGACAAATATCACGTAGATGGTATCTGGCATAACTCAGTGAATTTTCATGATGTTTGCTACTGCAACCCCTGCCAAGTACTATATCATGAAGAATATGGCAAAGACATTCCCATAAAGGCTAGCTCAGCCAACGAATGGGAGGAATACTATCGCTGGAATGAAAAAATGGCAAGTTGTCAATTGGCAAAAATGAGGGCTGTAGTGAAACAATATGGAGAGGATAAGTCTTACGCTGCAGAAGTATTTGATATGTATAGCGTAGAGCAGCAAAAACATACAGGTATTAACCTCTATAGTGCGGCCAAACATTTTGACTTCTTTGTTACGGTCAGTTTCATTGCCAATAATGATGCAGATGTCAAGTATAAGGACATATACTATCCTGCAGCTATTGTCAAATTCCTGAAATCTTTAGAGCCAGAGAAATCTCCAGTCATTCTTTTTGGTGGAAACGGGACCGAGCACCGCTATACCTATGACCCGCCCATTGACTCTAGGCTTTGGCTGTGGCAAGCAGCCGCCATTGGTGGCGGTTATTGGAACTGTTACTTTAATGGAGATTTCCCTTCCAACACTTTGGACCAAAGAAATGCTTTTATAGCCAGCGATGCTTATCAATACCTGGAAGAGAACAGTGCGTTTTTGGATGAGATAGAACCTATGACAGATATTGCACTTTTTTATTCTAAAGCTTCGGGTCAGCTTGTGGGAGATGAAGATTTTGGATTTCCAATGCGTGGTATGCTGAGGCTCTTAGAAGAGAATCATTATCAATACGGGTTTTTATCTGATAGAAACTTGAAGAGAGAAGATCTAGATAGGTATAAGCTACTGCTTATGCCCAATGTGGCAGCAATAAGTGATTCAGATTTGGCATTAATTAAGGACTGGGTAAATGATGGAGGAAGTTTATTGGCCACTTACAAAACCTCCCTTTTTGATGAGTTGGGTTCTCAAAGGCCTAATTTTGGGCTGTCAGAGCTCTTCGGTGCAAACTTCACGGGGAAAGAGATAAATACGTCCATTGACTGTTATCAAACTGTAGAAAGTAGAAATGTGTTTTTAGAGGGTTTTGAGCAGACCGAATTGTTACACAATGGTGGTCAAACACTTATGGTAGTTACGAAGGGTAAGGCAGAAACAATAACTGGGTACCTGCCAAAAATCAATAATCAACCACCTGAAAATGCTTTTCCTGACTCATGGGAATCGCACAATCCCATAATGTTAAGTAATTCTTTCGGAAAAGGAAAAGTAGTCTATTTCTCAAACCAAATTGCCAAGTTAAACTATACTATAGGCCATCCGGATTATAATGATCTTTTGGTGAATTCGGTAAATATACTTTTAGGTGAAAATGAGATTTTAGAAACCAACGCTCCTCCAAGTGTTAATGTCTATTTAAATAAGAGCAAGAAGGATGCTGGATTGTATCAATTATCTCTAGTTAATACAACTGGGGGTACTCAAAGGCCGTATAGGGCCTTAATTCCAGTTTCGGGAATTAAAGTCGAATTACCATTTGACATAAAATCTCACGAGATATTAAGAGAAGATACGGGTGCTGTTATTGCTCAAAAAGGAAATATATTGACGATTGATAATTTATACGAGTTTGTGTCTTTGAAAATTAATAAATGAAAAGAATTCTATTTACTGTTTGTCTTTTAAACCTGTTTTCTTGTGCTAAATCTCAAGAAGCGGAGAACGACAAGGCTACGTATAAGTATACCAATGCACTCATAAACGAAAGCAGTCCATATCTTTTACAGCATGCACACAATCCAGTGGATTGGCATCCATGGGGAGATGCGGCCTTATCTAAAGCGAAATCTGAGAATAAGCTGCTTTTAATTAGTATTGGTTATGCGGCTTGCCACTGGTGCCATGTTATGGAGCATGAGAGTTTTGAAGACTCTACTGTGGCAAAATTCATGAATGATAATTTCGTGGCTATAAAAGTGGATAGAGAAGAACGGCCAGACGTAGACCAAGTTTATATGAATGCTGTACAGCTTATAAATGGAAGAGGAGGCTGGCCCTTGAACTGTATTGCTTTGCCAGATGGCAGACCTCTATATGGCGGAACCTATTTTCCGAAAGAAAAGTGGATGGATATGCTCAAAAGCGTTCTTGATTTCACTAAGAACAATCCTGAGAAAACAGAAGAACAAGCTCAGGCTCTTACCGCTGGGATTCAAACGCCAGCTTTCAATAGCATTGAAAATAAATCAAACATATATGTAGCCGAAGATTTGGATCAAGTTTTTGAAAACTGGAAAGAAAGTATAGATTATAAGGAAGGTGGAGGGAAAAGAGCTCCGAAATTCCCTTTGCCAATCGGCTATCAATATTTATTGAATTACAATCACCTATCTAACGCTCCTGATGCCTTAGAGGCTGTTAATATTACTTTAAAGAAAATGGCACATGGTGGCATTTACGACCAAGTCGGTGGAGGTTTTGCCAGATATAGCACAGATGCTATTTGGAAAGTGCCACACTTTGAAAAAATGCTTTATGACAATTCTCAGCTAGTTAGTCTTTACTCGATGGCTTTTCAGGAAACCAAAAATCCACTCTATAAAGAAATAGTTACAGAAACCTTAGATTTTATAGAAAGAGAGCTTAAAGATGAGAGTGGGGGCTTTTATTCATCATTGGATGCAGATAGCGAGGGCGAAGAAGGGAAGTTTTATGTCTGGACAAAGGCTGAATTTGATGAAGTGCTAGGAGAAAGTGCGGATTTAATGGCAGAGTATTTTGAGGTGACGTCAAAAGGCAATTGGGAGCAGGGTAATAATATTTTGCTAAAAACGGAAAAACCTGAAGCATTGGCTCTGAAGAACAAAATATCGCTAACTCAACTGGATAAGCTAGTCAATGATGCAAAATCAAAATTACTGAATGCCAGAGCAAAAAGAATTAGACCAGGACTTGATGATAAGATATTGACAGGTTGGAATGCTCTCATGTTACACGGTTATACCGATGCTTATAGAGTTTTTGGAGAAGAGCGATTTCTAAACAAAGCAAAAGAAAATGCTGAATTCATCTTGGCAGAAATGAAAAGGAAAGACGGTGGTCTAAATAGAAATTTCAAGGAAGGGAAGTCGAGTATTAATGGTTTCTTAGATGATTACGCTTTTACAATTTCTGCCTTTCTTAACTTGTATCAGGCCACTTTTGAAGAGAAATGGCTAATGGAGGCTGCTGACCTTTTGGAGTATGTTAATCTTCATTTTAGTGATAATAACTCAGGTATGTATTTTTATACGTCAGATTTAGACCCTGCTTTAGTTGCTCGGAAAATGGAGATTGCAGATAACGTGATACCCTCATCTAACTCTGAAATGGCGAAGAACTTATATGTTTTAGGACAATACTTATTTAAAGAAGACTACATTGCAAGGGGCAGGCAAATGCTGAACAATGTTAAAGAGGAGGCGGTAAAAAATGGACCGTATTATGCCAATTGGAATATTTTGTATGCGTATTTAGTGGAAGAGCCTTATGAGGTAGCCATAATGGGAGCAGAGGCCGAAAGTTTCAGAAAGGAATTTGATAAGCATTATTTGCCAAATGCCTTCTTATCGGGCGGTATAAAAGAAGGCGAATTAAAGCTTCTAGAAAATAAACGAGTTAAAAACAAAACGCTCATTTACGTGTGTCAAAACAAAGTTTGTCAATATCCGGTGACTACTGTGGAGGAGGCTTTAGGACTAATGAAGGGAAATATTAAAAGTAATTAATACTTCGTAACACCTAACACTACCCCGCCCAATTCTCCCTATCTAAGCTTCTATACTGAATGGCTTCGGCCAATTGTTCATTTTTGATATTTTCTGAACCCGATAAATCGGCAATGGTACGGCTTACTTTTAAGATTCTGTCGTATGCTCTGGCAGACAGGCCTAGCCTTTCCATTGCTTTTTTAAGTAGTGTTTTCCCGGCTTCGTCTATTTGACATACCTCTTTCACCATTTCAGCTGGCATCATGGCGTTGGAGTGAATTTCAGGGAAATCTTTAAAGCGTTCTATCTGCACTTCTCTTGCTTTTACAACACGCTCTCTAATCTCCTTTGAACTTTCGTTTTTTCTAGTTGAAGAGATTTGGTCAAAACTTACAGGAGTCACTTCCACATGGAGGTCAATTCTGTCTAGAAGCGGCCCTGAAACTCTGTTAAGGTATTTTTCTACTGCTCCAGGAGGGCAGGTGCAATCTTTATCTGGATGATTATAATAGCCACAAGGGCAAGGGTTCATGCTCGCAATGAGCATAAAGCTAGAAGGGAATTCTACCGTGAGGCGTGTTCTGGAAATACAGACTTTACGCTCTTCAAGCGGCTGACGCATCACTTCCAAAACGGTTCTTTTGAATTCGGGAAGTTCGTCTAGAAACAAAACACCATTATGTGCCAGCGATATTTCACCAGGCTGAGGAAATGAGCCGCCACCTACCAGGGCCGCGTCTGATATCGTGTGATGGGGATTCCTAAAAGGACGTCTTGAGATGAGTGTTGCTTTTTGGTCTAATTTACCAGCTACAGAATGAATTTTTGTAGTCTCCAACGCTTCCATCAGTGTAAGAGGAGGTAAAATAGAGGGCAACCTTTTTGCCAACATTGTTTTTCCGGCTCCAGGAGGGCCTATCATAATAGCATTATGACCTCCGGCCGCAGCTATTTCTAAGGCTCTTTTTATGTTTTCTTGGCCTTGAACATGAGAGAAGTCTGCTTCGTAATTACTTACTGTATGATAGAACAAGTCTCGAGTATCTGTCACTAAAGGTGTTATTTTTAGTTCTCCTTTGAGATAACGAACGGCCTCATCTAAAGTTTCTACACCAATAACATCTAGGTTATTCACTATGGAAGCCTCAGCAGCATTTTCTTTAGGTAAAATAAATCCTTTCTTTTTCTGCTCTCGAGCTTCAATCGCAATGGGTAGAACGCCCTTTATTGGCCTCAAAGAGCCATCTAAGGATAATTCACCTAGAATAACGTATTCTGTAAGTTCTTTAGCAAAAGTGACACCGCATGAGATATTTATAAGACAAACGGCAATGGGTAAATCGTAAGAAGAACCCTCTTTACGTATATCTGCGGGAGCTAAATTGATAACTGTTTTTTTTCTATCCTGCGTATATCCCTCGTTTTTGAGGGCTGCGTCTATTCTTTGTAAACTCTCTCTAACGGCATTGTCTGGCAAGCCCACTACGTTAGTTCCGGCACCTTTGATAAGGCTAATTTCTACAGTTATGAGTGTGGCACTAACGCCGTAAACGGCGGCTCCAAATGTGGTGGCAAGCATTTTATTGTTTTATTCTTTCCAAAACCACTCTTTGCCCAGAATTAGGGCTTCTTTAAGGTTTTGGCTAATTAAGTACTCTTTAGTCTCTTCTAAAGTCTTTCGTGGAGGTAATTTGTCAGCATTGGCAAGTGCAAATAACATCATGGTAGTATATTTCACATTGTTATTAATATCTTTTTCAGATACTAAATCAAATGTGTCGCAGTCGGCATGGTAACAATCTTGAGCCTTTTGAGCTAGCTTCTTGTTTGGCCTTGTTACAGGAATGCCTTCCATCATAAAACTTTGATGGTCGCTATGAAGTCCGGCATGGCTGGTATTAAGGTTTTGGTAGTTTTTATCTACGGTGCTAATCTCTCTTCCAAAGGTTGAAGTCAGGTGTTCGAGTTTTGAGTTGCCAAAGGCATTAAAACCAAGAATGTTACTCGTCATGTCTAGGTTTATCATAAGACCAATATTGTCTATTGCCCCCGTGCATTTTAGGTCTTCTACTAGTGCCTTAGAGCCTAGCCTTCCTTGCTCTTCTCCCATAAAAAGGATAAATTCTATCGGTCTTTTTGTCTTTAAACTGAGCTTCTTAAAAACTCTGGCTACATCCATGACAGATGCCGCTCCTATGCCGTTATCTATTGCTCCATTTGCCAAGTCCCAGGAGTCTAAATGGGCTCCAACAATGATTTTTTCTTCTTGGTATTTTGTAGAGCCTTTGTGCTTTGCTAAAATGTTTCGTGCCCTAACTGGTTTGAAACTATTGAGCATTTCAATTTGGGCTAAAATATGCGTTTCATCTTTTATCCAATTTTTCATATAACGACCACTTTCATATGAGACACAGACTGCGGGAATGGGAATTAGCTCTCCTGTCGCCGAGGCGGTCCCTGTCAATAGTACTCCACCTTTTACTGAATTGGCGATAATAACACCAGCGGCTCCATATTTTATGGCTAAAGCCGTTTTCTCAGACCGATGCAGATTTGCTTTTCCTTTATTATCGGGATATTGGATATTGATATTAAATAAGGCAATTTTTCCTTTTAATTCTTCTCCAATTAATTCAAAGTCGCTTTCCAAACCATCTTTACAATTAACAATTTTAGCCGTCACAGATGCAGCTTTAGGCGAATGGGCTAGGCTAACTACCTCTACCTCTCGAAAATTATCTGAATTATCAGGAACTAAGGAGAGTGTTACACTTTTTCTTGACCAAGACTCCGTTTCAAAAGGCAAATAAGTGGTATTGGAGTAACCAAAATCCTGAAAAGTTTTAAACGCAAACTCTTCTGCCTTTCTGCCATTTTCAGAACCCGTAAGTCTATGCGTAGTGGCTTTAATAAGTTTATCTAAAGTGCTGTATGCTTGTCCGTTTTCGTCTACTTCCGAAGTTATGCTTTCGAAAATCGCTAACCTTCCTTTTTTCTGAGTCAGGAATGCAGAGAAAAGAAATAATACAGAGACTAAATACCAGTTTTGTTTGATGCTCATTGCTATTAAATTACCCGAATTAAGTTTTTTATCGGATAAAAACCTATTGCAGCACATAAAAATCCTTCATCAAGTGCTTGGATATTGATACTGCGATTTTGTTCATTCTATTTGCTGGAAGCTAAACTAAACTTTTGGATAGAAATGTTGCCGTTTACCACTTTTAACAAGGGTAATTAGAATTGTTTTGAATACGATTGTATAGAATCCGAAAATTTCCAACTAACTTTAACTTTAATAAGTTTAAGAGTCCAAAAGTTAATCTGATTTAGAACTTTATTACAAATTAAGTCACAATGAAAAAAAGTATACTCGCTTTAATTGCTTTATTGGCATTTACAGGTTACACTGCTCAAGCACAGTTAGATTCTTGTAAGGCATGTAAGCCGTTTCCTTGGGAAATAGGTATCCCATTAGGTATTACTCAATACTTCGGAGATGTACACTGTAGCATGCCCTATGCTTCGGGTAACAGGATAGTTTCTGGACTATTCGCAAGAAAACATGTTGGAGATTACTTCGCTATTCGTCCTCAGATTCTAGTGGGAGGTTTGGCAGGAGATGATTTTTCACATCCTGATGGATACTGGGATTATAGAGGACTTAAATTTAAAACTCCTTTAGTAGAGGCTTCCTTATTGGGTGAAATTTATCCTTTTAAAGAACGAAAGGTAACTTGTGAAGGAATTACAAGAAGAACACTTTCTCCATATCTCTTTGGAGGTATTGGCGTAACATACACAAACCCAACTGTAGAAGTGCAGTCTGGAACTACTTTTCCTCCGTTGCCAAGAGATATTACAGCAGATGCCGCTGGTCTAAAAAAGTGGGCAGCAGTTATTCCTTTTGGTCTAGGTGTTAAATGGAATCTGGCTGAGCGATTTGCTTTAGGTTTAGAAGGTGGATATAGATATTCATTCTCTGACTATTTAGATGGAATTAGTCTTGCAGCTAATGATCAAAGAAACGACGGTTACTTCTTGGGTTTAGTATCTGGTTCTTACAGATTTGGCGATAAAGATTCTGATAAGGACGGAACTGTGGACAAATGTGATATTTGTCCTGATGTTCCTGGTTTGAGGAAGTTTCAAGGATGTCCTGATACGGACGGTGACGGGGTCCCTGATAATGTGGATGATTGTCCAACTATCGCTGGGCCAATGTCTCTAAAGGGTTGTCCTGATTCTGACGGTGACGGTATTGCAGATAAAGATGATGAGTGTCCTACACTTTATGGTTTGGCTTCTTTAAACGGATGTCCAGATAGAGATGGTGACGGTGTAGCTGATAAAAATGATGAATGTCCGGATGTGGCTGGAGTCGTAGCCTTAAGAGGATGCCCAGATACAGATGGTGATGGAATTGCAGATAACGAAGATGCTTGTCCTAACTCTCCTGGACCAGCTTCAACTAACGGTTGTCCAGATAAGGATGGAGACGGGATTGCAGATAGCGAAGATGATTGTATTAACGTGTCTGGTGTTGTAGATGGTTGCCCAGACTCTGATAAGGATGGTGTTCCCGATCATTTAGATAAGTGTCCAGATGTTCCTGGTTTAGCATCTAATGATGGCTGCCCAGAAGGTTATGTA
>Ga0075117_1000160_pt1 | contig 48979 bp, 42 predicted proteins | sample AntAceMetag02UKJ_FD_69789 | JGI IMG/M metagenome (GOLD analysis project Ga0075117, IMG submission 69789) | Saline lake microbial communities from Ace Lake, Antarctica - Antarctic Ace Lake Metagenome 02UKJ | ecosystem: Environmental > Aquatic > Non-marine Saline and Alkaline > Saline | place... | reverse complement strand
TATAGTCGGCAATAGCACCACTGTAATCATTAAGTGAGTACTTCGCTAGTCCTCTTTTATTATAAAAATCTGCAATATTAGGATTAAACTCCAAGGCCTTTGAAAAGTCAATAATTGCTCCCCTATAGTCCTCATTTTTAGATTTAGTATTCCCTCTCTGGAGATAGTTGTTGATATTATTTGGAGAAAATTCTATGGCCTTATTTAAATCGCTAATTGCTCCCTTGTAGTCTTTGAGTTCGCTTTTTGCATATGCCCTTCCAGAATAACTTCCACTATCGTCTGGATCTATCACTATAGCCTTATTGAAGTCTAAAATTGCTCCTTTATAGTCTTCGAGTTTGCTTTTTGCATATGCTCTACTGCTATAATGGCTTGGATCAATACCAATAGCCTTGGTGTAGTCTGCAAGTGCTTCTGTGTAGTCTTTGAGACCAAATTTTGATTGTCCTCTAAGGAAATAGTTGTTTGCAATACTGGGATCAATACCAATAGCCTTGGTGTAGTCTGCAAGTGCTCCGCTATAATCTCTTTGGAAGAGTCTAAGTCCTCCTCTCTTTTCATAATAGTCTACGATGTTAGGGTTAATACTAATAGCCTTCGTGTAGTCAGCAAGTGCTCCGCTGTCGTCATTGAGGCTGACTTTTGCTATTCCTCTCTGGATATAATAGTCTGAGTTAGAGTTAATCTCAATAGCCTTCGTGTAGTCAGCAATTGCTCCCTTGTGGTCTCTAAGCCCATCTTTTGCTTTTCCCCTACTTATATAATAATCTGTATTGTCAGGATCAATCTCAATAGCTTTCGAATAGTCAATAATTGCTCCTCTCTGGTCATCGAGCTTTTCTTTTGCACGTCCGTTTGTATAATATTCATATGCTGTGGTTTGACTGTAAGCTGTTGTTAATGCAATAAGAGTAATAAAAAGGGTGAGTTTTGTTTTCATGATTTACGTTAAGCCTATTAAAGCCCTTTTTTTTGTAGATTAATTCTAACCAAATATGTTTTGTTTTCTTCCCAATAACATTAGCATATCCTTTTTTATCTATCAGGGTAGCCTTTACATGGTCATTATCTAAATGCCCACCATTCGGAAAGTTAATTTGTACTACCATACAGTTCTTTACTTCCAAGTCTAATAGATAGGTTGCTGTACAGCCTGTTTGAGGGTTGTTATACTTTACAGTTGCGGGGTATTTATTATCTTGAAAGCTAAAGCCCTTAGCTGTGGAGGTTTCACTGGGGTGACACCTACTACATGAAAATATAGAACCTATTAAAATGGATATTTCTAAAAGCCTGTCCATTAGGTAAAGTTAAGAAGAGTTAATTCCCTTCCAAACCCCTAAACTGTCCCCCATTCTGTCCCCCAAAGCACACAAAAAAAGACAAGCCCCTTATTATAAGAAGCTTGCCTGATATGGTTGTGGTGATGGACGGAATCGAACCGCCGACACAAGGATTTTCAGTCCTTTGCTCTACCGACTGAGCTACATCACCGCTGGTTTTGGTTTTGATAAACCTCCCGATAGTTATCGGGAGAGCTACACCACCAACCTGCCCTTATTACTAAGGGAATGCAAAAGTAAATAAAAACAGATTCTACACAAGTTTTTTCTGTCTTTCTACGTAAAATTTTCTTCTTTTTTATTTCACTCATTTTATAGACCTTTGTTTAGTATGCAAGCATACTATTTACAAGTCCAACAAGCCTGTTCAAAATATCCCTAAATAGACAATCATGGCCTACATTCAGCAAATCTTATTTATTCTGGCTCTTAGCGTTGCCGCCTACCTTATTTCTAGGAGGGTTCTTCTCATTAAAAAGTCAATTCAGCTAGGTAGACCAATCGATAGGATGGACCAGCCACTTAAAAGACTTAAAAACATGCTTTTGACTGCCTTTGGCCAAAAGAAAATGTTTGACAAGCCCGTTGTTGGCGTATTACACTTTTTAGTTTATGCGGGTTTTCTATTGATTAATATTGAAGTCCTAGAAATAATCATTGATGGTGTTTTTGGTACTCATCGGATATTTGCTGAACCACTAGGCTCTTTCTACACCCTCGTCATTAACTTCTTTGAAATACTGGCCCTCGCTGTTACACTAGCTTGTGTCGTTTTTTTGATACGTCGAAATGTTCTCAAAATAGGCAGACTAAGCCCTTCCAAGTCAAAAGACATGAAAGGTTGGCCAGCCATGGATGCTAATATTATCTTGGTATTTGAAATAGTTTTAATGATGGCCTTCTTGACAATGAACGCAGCAGATGCTATTCTTCAAGAAAGAGCTGTAGGTCATTATGCAGATGCCAATACTGGACCCTTTGTTGTCAGTCAATGGTTTCTTCCTATTCTGGACAATTTCTCTTCCACCCTATTAGTGGCCGTGGAAAGAATAAGTTGGTGGTTTCATATCCTAGGTATCATGGCTTTTGCTCTTTTTGTTACTTACTCCAAACACCTTCATATTGCTCTGGCTTTTCCCAACACCTATTTCGCGAACCTAGGAACGAGAGGTGAAATAGCGAACATGCCCGCCGTCACAAAAGAGGTGAAAATCATGATGGAACTGGAGCAACCAGGCGAGGACGAGGAAGTTGGCCGTTTTGGTGCTAAAGATGTGGAAGACCTTACCTGGAAAAGCCTAATGGATGCCTACAGCTGCACAGAATGCGGAAGATGTACTTCAGAATGTCCAGCAAATCAAACGGGAAAGGAACTCTCTCCACGTAAAATAATGATGCGTACCAGAGATAGGCTGGAGGATATTCAGAAGGGCTGGTTGGCAAATGGCTATGACCATAAAGACGGTAAATCTCTTAACGGTGATTATATTAGTGAGGAAGAACTTTTGGCCTGTACTACTTGCAATGCCTGTGTGGAGGCTTGCCCAATTCAGATAAATCCCTTGGATATTATTTTGGAACTTCGTCGATTCAACGTCATGGAAGAATCTAAAGCTCCACAATCTTGGAACATGATGTTCCAAAATCTAGAAACCAGCATGTCGCCATGGAAGTTTTCGCCAGATGATCGCTTCAAATGGGTTGACGATATGAAAAGTTAGTCCGTACAACCCTTCTATTTAGCATTAAATTATTTGGCAGAGACTCCAAAGAAGACAGCCTGTTAACTAATTTTACAGGATGAACCCTCAAATAGAAAAGCTGTATCAAATAAGTAAAAAAGACTCCCGATTAATTGTGGGACTCATGTCTGGTACATCCATGGATGGCTTAGACATAGCTCTTTGTAAATTTATCGGTGCCGGTGAGGCTACTAAGGTAGAGCTAGTAGCTTTTGAAACCCTTCCCTTTGAAGATGATACCAAAGATGAAATACGCAAGGTCTTTGCAAAAGATACTATCGACTTCCCGCATTTATGTAGACTTAACCCGTGGATTGGAAACCTACATGGCATGCTTGTGAACAAATGTTTGGCGAAATGGGGATTTGCTGCATCAGACATCGATGCCATAGCCAGTCATGGGCAAACCGTCATGCACCAGCCAAAGAGGTTACATGACATAGAAAAGTTTCCTAACAGTACATTACAAATAGGAGATGCAGATCACCTAGCCATAATAACGGGAATTCTAACCCTCTCTGACTTTAGACAAAAGCACTGTGCTGCAGGTGGCGAAGGAGCTCCATTAGCCCTTTATGGTGACTATATGCTTTTTTCTTCTTCCGAAGAGAGCCGTGTTTTGATAAATATTGGAGGGATAGCCAACTTCACTTTCCTCCCCTCAAATAGAGACTTTAATGCTGCTTTTGCCACAGATACAGGCCCCGGTAATACAATAATTGATGCTTACATGCAGAAGCATTTTGGCCTACCATTCGATGAAAACGCTAAACTTGCTACATCAGGTAAGCTAATTCCTGAACTTCTTCGTGAGCTTAAAGGCCATGTCTATTTTGAGCAAGCCTTTCCTAAAACTACAGGACCAGAACTGTTTAATTTGACATATCTCAATTCAGCATTAACAAAAACGAATGCTAGCCCTACGCATGAAGATGTTTTAGCCACCCTATGCCATTTTTCTGCGGAGACTCTTTGCGATGAAATATCAAAGAGTACAGCCTTAGATTCAAATACGAACATCTATGTTAGTGGTGGAGGTATGCACAATCCTTTACTTATCGCTCTCATTAAAAGGGCCTTGTCTGGAATAGAAATAAAATCAATGGATGACCTTGGCATCTCTGGTGATGCTAAAGAAGCTGTATTGTTTGCTTCACTAGCCAATGAAACATTGGCGGGGAAAAGTGGCTTTATTAAACCAGATGGAGGTTCGGAACGTTTTTTTATGGGTAAAATATCTCTTCCCAAATAGTTCTCGGGAGTCTATTCACTAACTTTAAGGTTTAAAGCGTTTGAATAAGCAATGGCTATAGTTACCAACAGGCGATCTTTCTTCGAAACCCTCTTAGGGCAGACTAACACACGTGCTATACAGAGCCTAGACGAGTTAGATAGGCCACTTAACAAAGTTGATGTTTATCATCTTCTTAAGCGTTGCTGCTTCTCGGTGGACCCCCTATATGCAAAATCGCTGATTGGTAAAAATGCCAAAGTGGCCGTTACCGAGCTAATTAATAATGCTAAAAATAAGACTATTCCGCTACCGCCTTTTGATGTAAATCAAGCTTTTATTTCTCCAGAAAATCTAGCCGGAGATGCCAAGGCAAAACAGAGAGAAGCCAACCTAACCGCACATTTCGAACAGAACAAACTGTTGGTTTCTTGGTGGTTAGATCTTATGAAAGGTGATAAAAACAGCCTTTCAGAGAAGCTCACATTCCTGTGGCACAGCCACTTTACTACACAATATGAAGGAAATGAGCCTATTCCCGCCCAATTTATTTATCGTCAAAACCTTCTATTTAGAAAGCAATATCTTTCAGACTTTAAGGCCTTTTTGGAGAAGGTTACCATTGATGGAGCCATGCTTCTTTACCTTAACGGCAGTTCAAATAACCGTTTAGCAGCAAATGAAAATTATGCCAGAGAGCTTCTTGAGCTTTTCTCTGTAGGCATCGGCGAAGGCCATTACTCAGAAGAAGATATTAGAGAAGCGGCCAAAGTACTCACGGCTTGGCGGGTAAATTATTATACAGATGGGGGAGAGCTATATAAACCATTCTTAGATCCTGCTCTTTTCAGTACAGATCAAAAAACAGTTTTTGATGTTAGTTTTACCGTAGACTACACTGTAAATCAAGAGAACGTATATAAGAATTCTATCCAGAAACTTATGGCTGTGATCTTAGATAAAAAAACCAGAGAAGTCTCTCATTTTTTGGCTCAAAAGTTTTACAACACCTTTGTTTACAGCAAACCACAGGATCAGCCAACAGAGACAGTGACTCAACTTGCTTATTTCTTTGTTTCATCAGGTTACAATATTCAGACGACCATTATCAAACTTCTAAGCAGCAAACATTTTTTTGATGAATCTAATTATGGCATACAGATAAAATCTCCATTAGAAAACCTACTTGGCTTTGCTGCACACTTTGACGTAGAAACTGAAAAATTATATAAATGGGTCGTAAATTTTGGACAAGAGCCACTAAACCCTCCAAATGTTAGTGGGTGGAAAGGTTATAGGTCTTGGATTAATACCAAATCGCTGCCAACCTATATTTTTGTTTTCAATGAGATTTTAAAGGAACAGAACGACGAAAGCCTAGGTAATTGGGCTTTTAAAAACATGGATAATTACGATGACTCCTACATGCTCGTGGAAAATATAACATTGCTATTTCTTGGTAAAATACCAGATGAATTAAGATTAGAAAAACTACATAAAGTATTGTTGGGAGGAGCCCCGTACTATGAGTGGCCAGAGCTTGCTCAAAATAAAAGCAATGCTGGAATCAGAATAAAGGTGCTTTTAAAAGAAATGTTTAGAATGCCCGATTTTTATCTCGCTTAATATGAAAAGACGTTCTTTCATAAAAAACTCTTCCGTAGGCTTAGGTGCAGTTAGTCAAATTAAACTTGGTAAACTGGACGTATCTTCATTCGACTCTCTCTACAAGGTTGAAGAAGAAAATGAAAATATCCTGATTATCGTTCAGCTCTTTGGAGGCAACGATGGTATTAATACTATCATTCCAAAAGAGTGGCCAGATTACTATAATAGGTTTAGGCCAAAGCTTCATATTCCTCAAGATAAGTCTATTGCTTACGATGACCCTGCCAAAGGTATGGCCATGCACCCTTCTCTTAAAGACGGGATTAAGGAAGGCATGTACGGACTATTTAAAGACGGTAAACTCTCTGTTATTCAGGGGGTTGGGTATCACAACCCTAACCTTTCTCATTTTAGATCTACAGATATTTGGTTCTCGGGAATAATACCTGCCAACGACGGACAAAGCCTTCCAACGGGCTGGCTTGGTCGCTATTTTGATCAATACCAAAACCAAGAACTCCCAGACAGTCCTTACTGCATTCATGTAGGCGACACCCCTCTCTTATTATTCCAAGGTGATGAAATAGAAAATGCCATTCTCCTAGAAAACCCAGACGACTTTTTTGAACAAGGGAAATCTGTAGAAAGCGAAAAAATAGTTCTCGGTGAGCAAAGCTTGTTTTCTAAGGAATTTGACTACGTAAACGACGTTGGCCTAAAGGTAAACCACTTCTCCAAGTCAGTAAAAACTGCTTTTGACAAAGGGGCGAATAAGCAAAATTATGCTGAGGACAGCCTTTCAAATCAATTGAAATTGGTCGCAAGACTGATAGATGGAGGCCTAAAAACTAAAGTATATTCAGTGAGTTTAGGTGGCTTTGACACACATGGAGATCAAGGTCTTTTAGACGGGCTTCATTCTAAACTATTGAGTCAGCTTAGCTCTGCGGTCTCTTCCTTTCAGGCGGATATAGAATCTATGGGTCATGCTAAAAAAGTCATCGGAATAACTGTTTCAGAATTCGGAAGAAGACCCTACGAAAACGCCAGCTTGGGAACGGACCATGGTACGGCCAATGTGATGTTTGCTTTTGGTGAAGAAGTAAAAGGGAAAGTATTTGGTACTAGTGTAGCTCAGCTACCTTTCTTTGATGCAGAAAACCTTGTTTATAGATATGACTTCCGAAGCATATATCAAGAGATTTTAAGATCTTGGTTTGGTGCTTCTCCAACAGTTACAGAAAATATCATTTCTGGGACATTTGCATATATAGACGGCGAGGGCTTCATAAAACAAACAGTAAAGGACACCACATTGCCCCCACAGTTAGTATTGCCAGAAATAAATAATGATTCAAAATCTCCAAACAACCCGTCTAGCCCTTACAATGTAGAAAAACAAGACATTTTTCAGGTTTTTCCTAACCCCACAACACCTGACGGCAAGTTTATTTTACGAATGATTCTATTTGTAGGTGCCGATGTAGAAATTACTCAATTCAATATTAAAGGTATTCCTATGGGAACTCTTCTCAAAAAGAAAACTTACCGAGTAGGCGGCTATATCCTAAACTTAGAGCTTAACGGCGGTCATGGACTTCATTTTCTTCATATTAAAGCCAACAACAGAAACCACTTTATAAAGGTGATGCGAGCTTAATCACTTACGCTGTATAGCAAAGACTTTTCGAAATTTATCAACTTTAGGATTCACCACCAAGGCACAGCATGGGTTCTGACGTTTCTCATTAAAATAGTTTTGGTGATAACCTTCGGCACAAAAAAGTGATACACTCAAGGCCCAAAAACCTGAACTCACATAAACTATTTCTTTAGTTAGTTTTTTGTTGGTGTTTTGTAACCACTCTATATTCTATGTCAAAAAGGAAGTTTGAGAACAATATTGTCTTACCCCGTCAAGACCTTGTCTATTCCATACGAGTTGGGGTCAAACGAAATTTCCTTGTGGCCAGTTTCAGTCCGATGTGAGTGTCCTTATATATTGAATCCTAAAGTTACCTTTTATATATATCGAAACAGCCGTTTTTACTTCCTGAAGATTTTGGGCCATTACTCAAACTCCAACGAGGCCTACCTACGACCCTAATATCATTCCAGGATTCCACAACGATTTCGTAAGTTGCTCCTTTGCCAAAACAAAGGTAATACTCAATTCAGTTTGGCCTCTTTCAATATTTATTACCATTGCTTTTAAACAACTATATCAACATGTCAAAAATTAAAGGAAAGGATTACGAATTCGATGGAAAAGGAAAGTTTCAAATCAAAGATGTGCCAACGAAAGTAAAAGACTACTATGACTCTAAAGAGGAATATCAGGTTTTGCTTTCTGATGTCCAGAATGAATTAGACCATCTTCAAAACATGATGTATGCTCATAATAAATATGGAATGCTCGTGGTATTCCAAGCCATGGACGCCGGAGGAAAGGACGGTACAATTAAAGCAGTTTTTCAAAATGTAAACCCTCAAGGTTCCCGCTTCTACTCATTCAAAAGACCAAGTGACCAAGAGTTAGATCATGATTTTCTTTGGCGTTGCTTTAAGCAACTTCCAGAGCGTGGCACCATTCAAGTCTTCAATCGTTCTTACTATGAAGAGGTCTTAGTGGTAAAGGTACATCCTGACATATTGACGAAATACCAGAAAATACCAGCTGAAATATTCAACAAAATAGACGTCTGGGAAAAACGATATAAAGACATTAAAAACTTCGAAAACTACCTGAATAACAATGGAATAGTAGTAATCAAATTCTTTTTAAACGTATCAAAAAAAGAACAGGGGGAGAGGCTAATTGCCAGAATACATGAGCAAGAAAAAAACTGGAAATTTGAAGAGGGAGATATTAAAGAGCGTGGTTTTTGGAATGATTATCAAGAGGCTTACGAAGACCTTATTAACGAAACCTCTACTAAAGAAAACCCTTGGCATATCATTCCAGCTGACGATAAGAAAAACATGAGACTTATAGTAGCTGAAGTGCTCAAAGAAAAACTCAAATCTTTAGACATTTCATATCCTGCCTCAAGCGATGCTCGACAGAATGAATTGATGAGCTTTATTGAGGTTATTAGGGGCCAAGACTCTGAGTAAGCCATTTTGTGCCTAAATTTGCACTAGTAAAAAGACGCCCAAAAGTCGGAGCGTCTTTTTTTCATTTGACATTAGACAGATTTAAGTGATAGCTGAAGATTTCCTGAAGATTTTTAAAGAAGACCCTTTTGTGCAAAATCTGCACGAAAAAATGAAGGATGTCACTCGTTTCCAATTAGAGGGGCTTCATGGAAGTTTGGACGCCGTTTTGGCCGCCGCCACTTATAAAATTGAACCATACTCAGCCGTTTTTATATTAAACGATAGAGAAGATGCTGCCTATTTTTTTAACGACCTAAGAAACTTACTAGGAGAAGAAAACACCTTTTATTTTCCAGCTTCCTACAAGAGGCTTTTCGAGTATCAGGAAACAGAAAACGCCAATGTGCTACTCCGTGCCGAGCTTATTAATAAACTTAATCAAGGCCTAGACAACCCACTAATCGTCACGTTTTCAGAGGCTTTAGCAGAGAAAGTTATCAATAAAAAAAGCCTCGTAGCCAATACTTTAAAAATAAGGTCCGGAGAAAGTCTAGACCTAAACTTTATAACAGAACTCTTAGTCTCTTACGAGTTTGATAAAACGGATTTCGTTTATGAACCCGGTCAATTCTCAATCCGTGGTGGTATTTTAGACATCTTTTCTTATGCCTCAGATAAGCCCGTAAGGATAGAATTATGGGGAGATGAAATAGACACTATGCGTTTCTTTGACCCAGAAACTCAGCTTTCTATTCAAACCCTTGAAGAAGTAACCATTATTCCTGATGTAGAGCATAAGCTAAAACTAGAGAAAAGAGAACCGTTTTTTGAGTTTTTATCAGAGAATGCAATAGTTTGGATAAAGGATATCAACTTTAGTTTAGAAAGAGCCGCGGAGAATTTCAAGAAAGTAAGGGAGTCGGTTAAAAATATGGTGGCCGCGAGTGGTGATATTCAAGTAGTTTTAAATCCAGAAGAAAGTTATCTTACTGATAATCAGCTTAAAAAATGCATCGAGGCTTACAAAACGGTAGAGTTTGGTAAGCGTTTCTTCTATAATAATGCCGTTAGACTAAACTACCCTTCCAAATCTCAGCCCTCATTTAATAAAGAGTTTAAGCTCTTAATGGAAGACTTTAGTGAGCGGCAGGTGGGTGGTTTTAGTACTATGATTTGTTCCGACCAAAAGAAACAACTTAACAGACTAAAGCGGATTTTCGAAGAATTAGACCCTCAGAATACTTTTCTTCCGGGCAATTTTTCTTTACGGGAAGGCTTTGTAGACCAACAAACTAAGGTGGTTTGTTATACAGATCATCAGATTTTTGAGCGTTATCATCGTTATAATGTCAAAGAGAAATACTCTAAGTCCAAAGCCATAACTATAAAAGAGTTGCAGTCTCTTCGGCCAGGAGACTTTGTGACTCACATAGATTATGGAATTGGTCGCTTTGCGGGCATGGAGTTTATTGATGTAAAGGGTAGAAAACAAGAGGCCATAAGGCTAATATATAAAGACAATGACCTGCTTTTTGTTAACATTCACTCCCTACATAAAATAGCCAAATACTCTGGTAAAGAAGGTACTCCGCCTACAATGAGCAAGCTAGGTACCGGAGATTGGGACACCAAAAAGAAAAAAGTCAAAAGGCAGGTAAAAGACATAGCAAAAGAGCTCATCTCCCTATACGCCAAGCGTCGTTCTGCTCCAGGATTTGCCTTTAGTGCAGATACCTACATGCAAATAGAGCTTGAATCTTCCTTCCTTTATGACGATACTCCAGACCAGGCCACGGCTACTGCAGACGTTAAAGAAGACATGGAAAAGCCTAATCCAATGGATCGGTTGGTCTGCGGTGATGTGGGTTTTGGTAAAACAGAAATAGCCATTAGAGCAGCCTTTAAGGCAGTAGCAGACGGTAAGCAGGCGGCGGTTTTAGTTCCTACCACCGTTTTGGCCATGCAACACGCCAAAACCTTTAAGGAAAGACTTGCCAAAATGCCTGTCACGGTAGACTATTTGAATAGGTTTAAGAGTGCCGCGGCGTCTACCAAAACACTTAAGGAACTTAAGGCCGGTAAGGTTGACATCATTATAGGAACTCATCGACTTCTAAATAAGAAAATCGAGTTTAAAGATTTGGGGCTTCTGGTTATTGATGAAGAGCAAAAGTTTGGAGTCAAAGCCAAAGACCGTATCAAAGAAATTAAACTTAATGTGGATGTTTTGACCTTAACCGCCACACCAATTCCACGTACGCTTCATTTCTCATTAATGGGAGCCCGTGATTTGTCCATCATTGCCACGCCGCCACCAAACAGGCAACCTGTAACCACAGAGGTCAAAGTATTTCAAGAAGAAATAATACGAGATGCTTTGGCACATGAACTCAGTAGGGGAGGGCAAGCATTTTTTGTACATAACCGCATTAAAGACATTGATGCTATAGGAAATATTATTCTCCGTTTAGTACCTGATGCTAAAATAGGTGTGGCTCATGGCCAAATGGAAGGCGACAAGTTAGAAAAGGTCATGATGTCCTTCATTGATGGTGAAATAGATGTTCTTATTTCTACCAATATCATTGAGAGTGGCTTAGACATTCCAAATGCTAATACTATTATTATCAATCATGCTCACATGTTTGGAATGTCGGATTTACATCAAATGAGAGGTAGGGTAGGCCGTTCCAATAAAAAGGCCTACTGTTATTTATTAACTCCTCCGCTCTCTGGTCTAACAAGAGATTCTAGAAAAAGACTTCAGACATTAGAAGAGTTTTCAGATTTGGGCGATGGCTTTAAGGTAGCCATGAGAGACTTAGATATCCGTGGTGCTGGAAACCTTTTGGGGGCGGAACAAAGTGGTTTTGTAAATGACTTAGGATACGAACTTTACCATAAAATTTTAGATGACGCCGTTAACGAGCTCAAAGAAAATGAATTTAAAGAGCTGTTTTCCAAAGAGTTAGAAGCAAAGGAGTTTAAAGTGGAAGACTGTCAAATAGAAACAGATCAGCAGATTCTTATTCCAGACGATTACATAAGTAACATTTCTGAAAGGCTCTCTGTTTATAATAGTATTGATGCCCTTAAAACGGATGAGGCTTTAATTGCTTTTAAGAAATCTGTCGCAGATAGGTTTGGAAAACTCCCTAAAGAGGTAGAAGACCTGTTTGAAATTGTTAACATTCGCTGGAAAGCACAAACCCTTGGTTTTGAAAAACTAACGTGGAAAAATAATATACTTAAAGGCTATTTCGTTTCTTCAAAGCATACCGAATATTACCAAACACACAAGTTTGGCAGAATTCTTGATTATGTTAAGGTGCATCCCAGAAGGTGTACTTTAAAACAAGTTAAGGAAAAGCTCATTTTGAGTGTTCAGCATGCTGATTCTATTCAAGTTATTGATGCTTTTTTTGAATCCGTCAATGAGCATATTGACAAAAAACAGTAACATTTGTGGAAACTTCCGCAAAATTTAAATAAATACTAACAAATGAAGAAGAGATTATTTTTAGGTGCTTCTCTTTTAGCTACGTCGCTTTTCCTATTTACTGGCTGTAAAGAACAAAAAAGATCTAGTTTAAGACCTGGTAAAACTAACGGTGCCACAGGTTTGTCTTATGGTGATAAAAAGACAGATGGCTATAAAGCTGAAAGTTTTGAAGGTCAGCCAACGGGACCGCACCTAGTTTTTATAGAAGGCGGAAGGTTTACAATGGGTAGTATCGCAGAAGATATCACTTTTACTAGAGATAATTTAGAAAGAACTGTTACTATCGCCTCATTCTATATGGACGAGACAGAAATTTCTAACATTGACTATTTACTATACCTGTATAAGATTCAGCAAGACTCTACAGCTGAATTTTATGAATCTGCTTTACCAGATACAACGGTGTGGTCAGCTTCTATGTCCTTCAATGACCAATATGTAGATCAATACCTAAGATATCCTGGTTTTAGAATGTACCCCGTAGTAGGAGTTTCCTGGATTCAAGCTACTGACTATTCCGCTTGGAGAACAAAAGTGGTTAATAACGATATGGCAACAGATGATTCTGGCGGAGGTTTTAAGCTAAAATTGCCTTTCGGAAATAAGAAAAAAGCTGCGGAAGGATTGGCTGAAGCCGCACCTGTTTCAGACGGAGGTAGAGCTACTATTGAAACAGGAAAAGTACTTCCAGACTATCGCCTTCCTACTGAAGCTGAGTGGGAGTACGCTGCCAAAGCAATGATTGGAACACAATACAATGACGAAAACCAGTCTAACCAAAGAATTTATCCTTGGGATGGCTCTTCTTTAAGAAAAGATAAAGGAAAAAACAGAGGTATGATGATGGCGAACTTTAAGCGTGGTCGTGGAGATTACGCTGGTATAGCTGGTCGTTTGAACGATCAAAATATCATTACCGCAGAGGTTTACGAGTTCGCTCCTAACGATTTTGGCCTCTATAATATGGCTGGAAATGTAAACGAGTGGGTACAAGACTTGTATCGTCCTAGCTCTTACGCAGACTTTAATGACTTAAACCCGATAAGAAGAAATGATTATCAGGATGGAGCATCGCTTTATGATAAAAATAACTTTAACTCCCTGATTGATAACTCTCAGAGGGTTTACAAGGGCGGTTCTTGGGCCGACGTAGCTTATTGGTTATCCCCTGGAACCAGAAGATATATTGATCAAGATTCTTCTACCGCAACTATCGGTTTTAGATGTGCTATGATTTCTGTTGGTGCACGAAGAAATTAGAAAATGTCATTCGATATTTAAAAGCCCTTACAGCAATGTGAGGGCTTTTTTTATGGCCATACACTAAACTAAAGTGCCGCCGCAATGGTCAAAATAGATAATTCAAGGCAGCCTGACTTTAAAAGTTCCTGTCCGGCCACTTCCAAAGTGGCTCCAGTAGTCAATACATCATCTACTAAAGCAATCCTCTTCCCCTGTATTTTAGAACTATCCAATACCTCAAAAACATCTTTCATATTTGCGAAACGACCGTACCTTGATTTATTAGTTTGTGTTTCTGTAAATTGGTTCCGAATAATAAGACCCTTCTCAAAAGACACCTTTAAACTTGCCGAAATTCCAAGGGCAATTTCATCTGCCTGATTATAACCCCTTCTTTTCTTTTTAATAGGGTGCAGCGGAACAGCTAATATCAAGTCTATTTCTTTATGAAAACCTTTAGTTAAAAGCTCGTTTCCGAACCATTTTCCCATGTATTCGGCCAAATCTGGCTTATTCTTATACTTTAAGTCATGAAGAATATTCTGAACAAGTCCGTTTTTGGTAAATTGCAGAAAAGAATTTGTGTTTTTAACGGGAATCTTCCCGAGGAATTTTTGTCTCAGCCGGGGTTCATGAAAGTCAATCTTCGGCAGATTCAAATGACATCTTACACAAATGTGTTTTTCGTATGGCTCTAAAGTACTTAGACATGAAGAACAAAGTCGAGGAAATAGCAAGTCTTTTGCAAGTTGGAATGGATTCATTAACTGAAATTATGACAAAAAATACTGATAGCCAATTACTTGATGCTCAATGGAAGCAAGTTCTTGACTTTTTTAAGCAGCGTATTGGCAAAAAGCCAAGTGATTTGAAGGGTGTTCTCTTCCTAATAGGGATTCAGGAGTTGGGAAAAGGTCCAGAAACCTTTTCAAAAGAACAAAAACAAGACCTTATTCACATTGCCACCTGTAAGGTTTTGAGTAAAGGAGGCTTTTATACACTCATAGGCACAGACGAAGAGGGCTGGCCACATTGGGAACTCGTTAAAAAACTTCCACCTTTTGACCTATTTTCTCAAGAAAACCTTCTAAAACATTACGTTATTACTTATTTCAAAGAAGAATTAGGACTCCATATTTAGACAATCAAATGAAAATAATCTCTTTTAATGTAAACGGCATAAGAGCAGCAATTAAAAAAGGACTTTTAGAATGGCTAGAAGAAGAAAATCCTGATATTCTTTGCCTCCAAGAAATTAAACTTTTCGAGACGGAACTTGTAGAAAACCTCTTTAAAAACCTCGGTTTCTATTGTTACTGGTACCCCGCTCAGAAAAAGGGTTATAGCGGAGTGGCCATTCTCTCGAAAATAGAACCTAAGGAGGTAAGTTATGGAATAGGGGTAGAGCAATTTGATTTTGAAGGCCGTGTTATAAAAGCAGATTTCGGAGACTTTAGTCTTATCTGTGCCTATTTCCCTTCTGGCACTACTGGAGGGGTTAGACAGGATTTAAAAATCCAGTTTTTAGACCACATGATGTCCTATATGAAAGGGCTAAAGAAAACGAACTCCAATTTAGTTTTATGTGGCGATGTAAACATTTGTCATACCGAAATCGACATCCATAATCCTAAGAGCAATAAAAATAGCTCGGGCTTTCTACCAGAAGAAAGGGCTTGGGTAGGGGAGTTTCTAGACTCTGGATATTTAGATACATTCCGTCATTTTAATAAAGACCCTCACAATTACTCCTGGTGGTCTTACAGAGCCGGTGCTAGGAGTAAAAACTTAGGCTGGCGTATTGACTATCTATTTACTACTTCTGAAATGGAAAATCTTTTAGTAAACGCTGACATCCTTCCAGAAGTAGTCATGTCTGACCATTGTCCCGTTATGTTAGAAATAAACGTTTCATGATAACATCAATTCTTGGCGATTAAGGAAGAACAGGGCCTGACCCTGTCAAGGAAGACGTAAACCAAGGTTACAAGGTAAAATATCTGCTTATAACTAAAACTAAGCACGATAAACGAAAATTATTTAACGGACCTCCTTTAATAAAAAAAGGGTTAGACGTCGCAATGAATGCGTGTGAAGCAGTGGTAAACACACTAAACATTTCCCGAACTTCATATTTTCCAAGGATCAAATTAAAGTCACCTAGTGATTTGCTCTCTACTTTCATGACCAACCTAATTGACCTATCTAAGAATCAATTGCTAAAACGTATTGTTATGCACTCTGCTTGGGTGATTTAGAGACTCAAAGGATATCCCAAGATGGTTTAGTTCGCTTATAGGGAAGAGTAATTTTGGTGTGGCACATAGAGATCATGAAAGATTAGACAGCCTTTTGAGGGTTTCTAATCTTAACTGGGGGTTAAAGCGGTCCCCAGGATTCGCTACTGTTAAAAAGAAACAAAAAGTAGAAGAGAGCTATAATAATCTATCAAAAGCTAGGTTAACCATAAGTAGACGATCTTTGGCAAAATATATGATTAAAGCCGTTGAATATAAAGGGCTTAATGGCAAATATCTGACCGTCTCCGTTTAGACTATAAACAATATTATTATGAATACGTCTTTAAATATCCTTCATGAAAAAATAGAAGAGTACAAAGCTAAATTCTATAAAAATCAGCTTCTAAAAGGTGGTTTATTAGCCGTATCTCTTCTTATTTCCGCTTTCATATTTCTTAACTTCATAGAATACTTTGGACGCTTTGGCAGCCTTTTTAGAGGTGTTTTGCTATTTGCTTTTGTGGGCTTAGCCCTTTATACTTTAGTATATTTAATTGGTTTGCCTTTAACCCACTTTATGAAAATGGGTAAAAGAGTTAGCAGTAATGAGGCCGCTGCTGATATCGGAAAGTTTTTTCCAGAAATAGGAGATAAGCTGCTAAATACGCTTCAGCTTTCACAAAACACAGTGTCAGACGATGCCCTACTTTTAGCAAGCATTGAGCAGAAAAGCAGTAATCTAAAGTTTTATCATTTCTCAGATGCTATCAATTTCAAGGACAATAGAAAGTATCTTAAATACTGCCTACCCCCTATAGCAATTCTACTTTTCATTTCTGCGATTTCTCCTAATTTTTTTGAAAGTAGTGAGAGAATAATAAATTTTCGCCAAGCGTATGTAGAGGATGCTCCCTTTTCTTTTAATCTTGTTAATGAGGACCTAAAAGCCTATAGAAACGAAGATTTCAAACTAAACCTGAGCCTTGACGGAGATGCCCTTCCAGAGGAAGTGTTCCTAGTCTATAATGATAGGCGATTTAGGATGAACATCGAAAACGGAAATGCCTATTCTTATACGTTTAATAAGCTTCAACAAAACGTAGACTTTAACTTTCTCGCCTCCGGTTTTGAATCTAAAGCTTATCAATTAAGACTCATAAATAGGCCAGAAATGCTTTCTTTTGATATAATAGCGACTTACCCTCCTTATCTCGGTAAAGATGCAGAGAGCCTTGAAAATGTAGGAAATCTCATTGTTCCAGAAGGTACACGTATCCGCTGGTTATTTAATACGCAGTTTGCAGATTCCCTATCCATAAATTTCAGCTCGAGTGTAAAGGACAAAGCAACTTATCTGTTTAAAGCAAGTCAAAATAACGCAAACCAGTATAGTTTTACTTATACAGCTCGTGAATCATCTGATTACAAAATAGTAATGTCCAATAATCAGACCTTTAACAATGAAAGTATAGCCTATTATATCAATGTTATTCCAGACCTTTTGCCTCAAATCAGATTGGAGCAAATTAAAGATACCGCACTTTACAACTATATAGCTCTAGGTGGTGCCATAAGCGATGATTATGGCATTTCAAAATTCGAATTTAAGTACAGACAGAAGAATAATGTTGCAGACGATTTCAAGTCTGTAGATATCGGCTTTAGTAAAAACCAGCTTTCACAAACCTTCTTTCACCAGTTTGATCTAGGTCAACTAGGTCTAGAAAGAGAAGACGAAATAGAGTATTACCTAGAACTCTGGGATAATGATGGGGTCAATGGAGCTAAATCTGTTAAAACTTCCATCATGTCATTTGGCATGCCCTCTTCAAAAGAATTTGATGAAGAAGTAGATAAACAAGTGGAAGACACAGAAGACCAAATAGAAAAGCTTCTCCGTGAATCAAAAGAACTCAAGAAAGATCTAGCAGACCTAGATAAAGATTTAAAGAGTAAGAATAAACTTGACTTTCAGGATAACAAACGCTTGGAAGAGCTCTTAAAGAAACGGGATGAAATGCTTAAAGATCTTAAAGAACTTCATAAGCAGTTCGACAGAATGCAAGAAAAGCAGAATCGCTTTGAGAAACAGTCTCCAGAAACCCTACAGAAAATGGAGAAGCTTCAAGAACTCTTAAATAAACTCTTGCAAGAAGAAGAAAATAAACTCTTCGATGAGCTGGAGCAGATGATGGAGAACAAAGAGGAGCAGAAGATTCAAGACCAGATCGAGAAAATGAAACAGCAAGACAGAAACCTCGACAAGGATTTAGACCGAGCACTCAAACTGTTCAAGCAAATGCAACTCAAACAGAAAGTGGAACAGACGGCTAAAGAACTTCAGAAATTAGCTATCAAACAGGAGGAATTGAGCATAAAAACGGAGGAAAATAAAGACATAGAAAAGAATAAAGAACTAAAAAAAGAGCAGGAAAAGCTTTCAAAAGAGTTCGACGAGAAGAAGGAAAAGATGAAGGATATCGAAAAACTAAGTAAAGAACTTCGTAAAGATATCGATGCACAAAAAGGGGAGCAGGAGAAAACTTCTGAAGAACAAAAGAAAGCGGAGGAGCAATTAGGGAAAAATAAAAACTCCGAGTCTGGAAAGTCACAGAAGAAAGCTGCAAAATCTATGCGTTCTATGGCAGCAAAAATGAGTACTCAAATGCAGTCTGCCGAAATGAAGCAAATGGATATTGACATGGAAGCACTAAGAGCTCTATTAGAAAATCTAATTAAACTTTCTTTTGACCAAGAAACAACAATGAAAAACCTCAAGGGCATATCCAGAACAGACCCAAGATTTGTAGAGCTTTCTCAACAACAACTTAAACTTACAGATGATGCACAGGTCATAGAAGACAGTCTGTATTCCTTAGCTCAAAGAGTCATGCAAATTGACGCATTCGTGACTAAAGAGGTCACTAAAATGAAGAACAGCATGGACCAATCTATACAGCACCTTAAGGAAAGAGAACTTACTAGAGCGGCTGCACAACAACAATTTTCAATGACCTCCATCAATAACTTAGCCCTTCTACTTTCCGACACTTTTAAACAGATGCAAGAAATGATGGCCATGGCTATGCCCGGAAGCGGGAAGGGAATGAAGCAAGGAAACACCCCTTCACCTGGTCTAGGTAAGCAACAACAAGAGCTTAATGAAAAGATGAAAGGGCTAGGCCAAAAAGGACAAAAGCCCTCTGAATTCTCGAAAGAGTTAGCCCAGATAGCTAATGAACAGGCCAAGATCAGAAAGCAATTACGAGATATGCAGGAGTCTCTTAATGGTACAGAAGAAGGAAAGAAACTAGGTGATGAACTAAAAAAACTTCAAAACGAAATGGACAAATCGGAGAATGAAATTGTAAATAAACGCATAAACCCAGAGCTAATTAAGCGTCAAATTCAAATAGAAACAAGGCTACTGGAAGTAGAAAAAGCGGTCAAAGAACAAGAGTTAGATAACAAGAGAAAGTCAAAAACAGCCATTGAACTTCAGCGTGAATCACCGCCTTCATTAGAAAGTTTTATGAAGGAAAAAGAAAAGCAGTTAGAATTAATAAGGACTACGCCAGCCAGTTTTACTCCTTTCTATAAACAAGAAACCGACAATTATTTCAGAAGAATCAAGTAGCTCTTACACATTAATAATTCCGCGACGAACTGTATTAACCCAGAAAGTCGCCATTTTTTAAATCCTTTAAAAAGACGTTTCACGTGGAACACACGGCAAGTTGGCGGTGACCGTTTCACGTGGAACAATAAGAAAAAATATGTTTCCAGTTTATGATGTTATCGTGGTAGGAGCAGGCCATGCAGGTTGCGAAGCCGCTCACGCGGCTGCTCAGATGGGTTCTAAGGTTTTACTTGTTACCATGAACCTTCAAACCATTGCTCAGATGTCTTGCAATCCAGCAATGGGCGGCGTAGCTAAAGGTCAAATAGTAAGAGAAATCGATGCTCTCGGAGGACTGTCAGGAATTATATCTGATGAGACTATGATACAGTTTCGGATGCTCAACAGATCTAAAGGTCCCGCCATGTGGAGTCCAAGGTGTCAGAGCGACCGGCAAAAATTCGCAGAATTATGGCGTCTAAAATTAGAGCAAAACACTAATGTTGATTTCTGGCAGGAGATGATTACTGGCATCATCACGGATGGCAAAACCGTTTCAGGTGTTAAGACTTCCCTTGGTTTAGAAATAAAATCCAAGACTGTCATACTCACAAACGGCACCTTTCTAAATGGATTAATACACATTGGAGAAAAGCAATTTGGTGGTGGCAGAGCAGGGGAAAGTGCATCCAAAGGAATCACCGCCGACCTCCTAAAATTAGGGTTTCAAAGTGGGCGAATGAAAACAGGAACTCCGCCTAGAGTAGATAAACGCTCCATTAATTTCTCACTAATGGAAGAACAACTAGGAGATGCCCAACCCGAAAAATTCTCATACACCGACACTCCATATATCAAAGATCAGAAGAGCTGTTGGATCTCTTACACCAACCAAGCTGTTCATGACGAACTCAAAAAAGGCTTTGATAAATCACCAATGTTTAATGGAAGAATTCAAGGTATTGGACCAAGATATTGTCCTTCTGTAGAAGATAAAATAAATCGTTTTGCAGACAAAGATAGCCATCAAATATTCTTAGAACCTGAGGGTCGCGACACCGTTGAAATGTATGTCAATGGTTTTTCCACCTCTCTTCCAGAGGATATTCAATATGCAGCTATTAGAAAAATACCAGGTTTTGAAAACGTAAAAATGTTCCGTCCGGGCTATGCCATAGAATACGACTTTTTCCCACCCACCCAACTGAAACAAACTTTAGAGACTCAGCTTGTAGAAAATTTATATTTTGCCGGCCAGATTAATGGAACTACGGGCTACGAAGAAGCCGCATCCCAAGGACTCATGGCAGGTGTAAATGCCCACCTAAAAATAAAAGAACAAGCACCGTTTATCCTTAAAAGGAACGAAGCCTACATTGGAGTATTAATAGACGACCTTATTAATAAAGGTACAGACGAACCTTACCGTATGTTTACCTCTCGTGCAGAATTTAGAACCTTACTGAGACAAGACAACGCCGACATAAGGCTAACTCCGAAAGCTAATAAAATTGGACTCGCTTCAGACGACAGACTAGAGCGTGTGATTAAGAAGATAGATAGGTCCAATAATTTATACACTTCCTTAACTAAACTAAAGGTTTCACCTAGTGATATAAATCCAATGCTTCAGAGTTTCAACTCTTCTTTGCTCAAAGAAAAAACGACACTATTCAATCTGCTCAAAAGACCAGAACTTAATATGTCGTCACTTGTGGCCTTCTCTCCCGAATTCGCTCTTATAATGTCTGATGTTAAAAAGGAAGTTAGTGAACAGACCGAAATAACCGTGAAGTACGAACGCTATATAGAAAAGGAAAAACTCATGGCCGATAAAATGAATAAACTAGAAAATTTATCTATAAATCCAGATTTTGAATATGACAACCTTACCTCCCTATCTTATGAAGCGAGGCATAAACTAAAAGATATTAAACCTTCTACACTCGGCCAAGCATCTCGCATCTCAGGTGTGTCCCCTGCCGACATTTCAGTATTAATGGTTTTCCTTGGTAGATAAATATTTATGAGAAACATATTAGCTGCATATATTCTAGTCTTTTTGGGCGGTTGTGCCCAGTTCATTCCACCCACTGGTGGTCCAAAAGATAAACAGCCACCTACCGTCATCTCGCAATATCCGGAGAACGGTACTACCTCATTCAAGGAAAATACCTTACGTGTTACTTTTAACGAGCTCATAGATGCAAATTCTTTACGCCAAGAATTAATCATTACACCTCAACCGAAAAGTACCTATGACCTTAAGATTAAGCCTTATGAAGTAGAACTTAAATACGACGAACCTTTTTTAGACAGTACCACTTATACGTTCAACTTTAGAAATGGAATAAAAGATTTGAACGAAAAGAACCCAGCAATCAATCTAAAAGTAGTCTTTAGTACCGGAACAGAAATTGACTCGCTGTCCGTCTCAGGTAAGGTCACCGATCTATGGACAGGCATAAATTCAAAGGAAATATTGGTGGGCCTTTATGACTTGAGAAAAGAAGATACCATTTCCCTTCTACAACAAAAGCCAACTTACTTTACAAAGACAGATACCTCTGGTGAATATAACTTTGAAAACATTAAAGATTCTGAATACAGGTTAATTGGATTTAAAGACAGCAATCTCAATCTGCTTTTTAATGATAACACAGAGACTTTCGGATTTATCCAAGACACCATTAAACTTGATAGCAATATATTCGATCTTGACTTCAATGTTTATCCATACAACACGAGTCCTCCTAAAATCCAAAGAAGTTTATCAAGGAAACTTACATATTCCATAAAAATTAATAAAGACGTTAAAGACATCGAAGTTTCATTTCCAATCGACAACGATAGTCTTACTTATCAAATTCGCGATAAAGAGCTCGTTTTTTTTAACCACCCTTTTACCTCCGATACAATTCTAACTAATTTAATAGTTATTGACTCTGCTGGAAATAATGTAAAATCAGAGAATAAAATCTTCTTCAATGATAATTCTCGCATTACACAGGAACCCGAACTTCTAAAAATTATAACCACCAACATTCAGAATAATCAAACTATAAAAAAGCCCACATCCTATAAACTTCAATTCGAATATCCTATAATAAGTATTGACACAAGTGGCATAACGATAACTTCCGACACAACCTTTAACGAACCTTTTACTTTGACCTGGACAGATTCGTCTCATACCTCATTAGAAATCAACACTAATCCACAAGCCATCAGAGAAATTAAACTTAATATAGCAGAGTCAACCCTAACTAACTTTAAATCAGATAGTAACAGTACTTATCAACTTATCAACAAACTTTATCAACAGGAAAACTTTGGAGCCATCGACGGTATGTATCCACAATTTACAGGGCAAAAGATCATTCAGATTTTAAATGTAAATAGATATGAACTTGTTGATTATCAAATATTTACAGAAAAATTCAACTTTCCTCAACTTCTACCAGGATCATATAAATTGAGGATAATCGAGGATATAAACAATAATGGCCAGTGGGACTCAGCCAACTTTGACCAAAACCTCTTACCAGAAAGGATAACAATATCGAAAGGTTTTATAAAACTAAAAGCAAACTTCCAGCTCTCGGATATCCAAATAGAATAATGTGGAAAATCATGTAGACAACGTCATTTAAAGCGTTGATAAACGGTGATAAATATGATGATAACTCTAGACTTAGACTTTCGAACTTAAATTTAGGTGGACTAATCCACATAAACGTGACTTATAATCATTTTACTTAGAACATATCTACGCTAAATTTTACCCAAAATTAGAGCTTAATAAGAATCATTTAATTTAAAACAAGAACCCGTGGAAAATATGCTAATTAGCTTTAATACAAGAACTTAATTGTGGAATAGAGTTTGATTTATTAACAGTCGCTTTTGTTTTAGAAACATTCTAAAATAGCTACGGTTTACTGACAAAAAGATAATCACATATCCACAGCCCTAGTAATTAATAATAATAAATAAATACTTATACTTACTTTATTATAAAACATGAGGAACCTATATATCATCATCATAATATTGATTTCCGGCTCGTCGGTATTTTCTCAAGACAAAGAATTGGCGGCGGAGTATTTTAATCAGGGAGAATATGAAAAGGCTGTTGAAGTTTATGAGAAACTCAGTAAGCGTAAGGAAAACAGTTTGGCCATTCATGATAATTATTCGAGTGCTTTGATAAGATTGAAAGAATATGAAAGGGCAAGAAAATTTCTTATTCAAGAGGTTAAGAACTATCCCGACATTATTACGTATCAAGCAGATTTAGCCTATTTGTTTGAGATATCTAATAAAACGGAAGAAGCGGAAGAGGCTTATAGAGACTTAATTAAAGAAGCAGCGAGCAAGGATAACTACATATATCAGCTGCAGAACTTCTTTTATAAGACGAATAAGATGGAAATGCTTATTGATGTGCTATTGCTTTCAAGAGAGCGGTCTAAGGACGTAAGTAAGCATAACACTCTTCTGGCCAGAGCTTATTTATTTGCTGGTAAGAAAAAGGAAATGTTGGAAGAGGTACTTTCCTATGGAGTTGACCATGCGAACACAGATTATGTGGAACGTACCGTTCTGGACAACATCAAAGAAGACAAAGAAATAGAGATGTTTGAAAGACTTCTATATACCAAAATTCAAGAAAGTCCAGGAGTAACGTACTACAACGAAATTCTGATTTGGCACTTCGTTCGTCAAAAACAGTTTTCCAGAGCTTTTACCCAAGCACGTGCTTTGGACAGAAGATTGGCTTTAGGAGGAAGAAAGGTTTTTGAACTGGCAGGATCAGCATACGGAAACAAAGCCTATCGTGAGGCAGCTCGAATGTACCAGTTCGTGATGGATGAATATCCCAATGGAGATTTTTATACATATTCTAGAAGATGGAATATTCAATCTAGAGAGCAAATGGTAAAGAGTACATTTCCGATTAATGAATTGGAAATAGTTGAACTCATCAATCAGTATCAAGAATTGATTGTAGACATGGGTTTAACGCCCAAAACAATCGATGCACTGCGTAATATGGCCTTACTTTACGCATTCTACCTCAACGACCAAGATAAGGCGGTATGGGTGCTAGAAAGAGCTATAGCAGCAGCCGGCTCAGATAGTAAGTTCAAAGACCAATGTAAACTCGATCTAGGAGATATCTATATACTCAAAGAAGAACCGTGGGAAGCGACATTGCTGTACATGCAAGTAGAAAAGACGCAGAAGGAAGATTATCTAGGAGAAATAGCAAAATTAAAAAATGCGAAACTGCATTATTTCACCGGGGAATTTGACTTAGCTAAAGATATTCTAGATATTTTAAAAAAGGCGACCACAAGAGAAATTGCTAATGACGCCATGCAACTAAGTCTTTTGATTCAAGATAACCTTGGTTTAGATACTACAGATGCTGCTATCTCAGCCTACGCGGATGTAGAACTATTGCTTTTTCAGAATAAAATCGATTTAGCTCTAAAGAAACTAGACTCACTTGTTGTCAAGTATAAATCGCACAGCTTGGCTGATGAAATTTTATGGCTCAGAGCTAATACTAACTTTAAGCTAAATAATTTTGAGGCCACAATTTCGGATTTAGAAAGCATTCTTAAAAACTACAAATACGATATTTTAGCAGACGATGCTCTGTTTATGTTAGCGACTATGTATGACCAAAATTTGAAGGATAAATCAAAAGCTATGAGCCTTTATCGCCAAATGTTACAAGATTTTCCCGGTAGTATTTTTGGGGCTGAGGCCCGAAAGAAATTTAGAGACTTAAGAGGGGATTTCGTTTACTAAATACTGGTTTCAAACATGTTGATAGTTTTCAACATATACAGATCAACCGAAAAAAAATATAGTAATGGCTAGTGAAACTATAAATATCGCACAGAAATTATCTCAAATTTAGGATTATTGCAACCCTATAATTGTGGGAGAATTAAATGGCCAACATGTTAAACTTACTAAGTTTAAAGGAGAGTTTGTATGGCATAAACATGAGCGTGAAGACGAACGTTTTTATGTTATTTCTGGAAAACTTGACTTGCACTTTATAGACAGGCTTGTTCACCTTAGCGAAAACGAAATAATAATAGTTCCACGTGGAATAGATCATAAACCCGTAGCAGAAGAAGAAGTTACAGTCATGTTATTTGAACCTGCATGTAGGTTGAATACAGGAAATACTAAAGTAAAGTTAATTCATGACCCTCAGGATAAACTTTAGAAGTTTAATGGTTGTAAATGTTTTTTTAGCAAAAGGGCAAAATATTTTTTTACAAACTGTCGTTGGTCAATGACAATCACCGAGCGAGTCTTATATGCACCTTCCAAAGACAAAAGTTTTAATTACAGCGTTAATTTTCTTTTTGATTTCGATTCAAAGTAACTCTCAAAAAGTGGAGACCACTTTTATGTGCAGTTATACTGCAGGAGCCATTAACGAAAAATCTATATGTGACTTATTGGGTTTTAAGACGCGTCAAATTGCTCAAAAAGCGGTGGAAAGAATAGTAAGCATGTCTGGTCTTAGACAAAACTTCTATGTTATGGAATGTCCAAATATAGATAACTGCTTTGCTGCTACTCGAAATGGCGAAAGACTTATAGTGTATGATGCCAGTTTTATGAGACGTGTAAATAGCATTACCAAAACAGACTGGGGAGCCATGAGCATTTTATCTCACGAAATAGGTCATCATTTACAAGGCCATACAATTAAACCTGGAGGTTCTGATCCTAACAGAGAACTAGAAGCAGATGAGTTTTCTGGTTTTGTGATGTATCAAATGGGCTCTAGCCTTAAAGATGCTCAGTCTGCGATCTGGAAACTTACGACAGACTATGATACAGGTAGTCACCCACCAAGAAGAAGAAGAATGGCATCTATAAAGAAGGGTTACCAAAACGCCAAGGCGATGTACCCGAACATGCATTCTGGTATTATGAACTTAGAGTCTGCACCAGAAGAACTCATAGTATTAAAGCCTAAAGTTATTGTAAAAGAGAATATTCCTGAGGAGATAAAAACGGGCTGTATTGAAGGTAATTGTAATCAAGGTTTTGGTGTAGCAGTTAATAGGAGGTCGCTAGAAAAGTATGCTGGAAACTGGAAAAATGGAACGAGGGCAGGTTATGGGATAGAGTATTATGCTACTGGTAAAAAAAAATTTGAAGGAGATTTTGATGAGAGTAAGTTTCATGGGTATGGGAGCTATTACTTTAAAAATGGGGACAAATATGTTGGGAAATTCAAAAGTGGCTTAATGCATGATGATAGGCCAACGTTCCAATATGCCAATGGAGATCGTCTATTTGTTCGTTATGTCAACGGGAAAAAAGAAGGAAAAGGAAGAGTTTTAAGTAATCGGGGAGTCAAGAGTATTGTCTATTTCGAGAACGACAGAGAGAAATAAATTGGAGGTTTCGACTTACGTCAATTTTATCTATAGCGTGTTTTTCTAATAATCTGCAGTCTAATTTCAGGTTCTTAGATTACCCTTCATATATTTGCCATTCAAATAACCACTTAGTGAATGTCTTGGTTTCAACGTTCAGGAAAAGGAATAAATACACCTACAGAGCTTAAAAGAGAAGCTCCAGATGGTTTGTGGTACCAGTGCCCAGAGTGCAAAAAGGCAACGCATACCAGAGAGCATAAAAACAATGCATTTACATGTATTCATTGTAACTATCATGATAAAATTGGCTCGGAGGCATATTTCCAGGTACTTTTTGATGATGGCGTTTATAAAGAATTAGATGCCACAGTTCGGTCAGCAGATCCGCTAGAATTCGTAGACACTAAAGCCTATCCAGATAGAATAGTTCAAACCAATAAGAAGACTGGTTTGGTGGATGCTTGTAGAACAGGCGAGGGAAAAATGAATGGCAAAGCCATAACCATATGCTGTATGGACTTTGGCTTTATAGGAGGTTCCATGGGTTCTGTAGTAGGGGAGAAGATAGCTAGGGCAATTGATAATTCTCTAAAAAAGAAAATACCATTCCTAATGATTTCAAAATCAGGAGGAGCTAGAATGATGGAGGCAGGCTATTCGCTCATGCAAATGGCCAAAACATCAGCTAAACTAGCCTTATTAGACAGAGCGGGCATTCCGTATATTTCACTTTTAACAGACCCGACAACAGGTGGTGTAACGGCATCTTTTGCCATGCTGGGCGACTTTAACATAGCAGAGCCGGGGTCACTTATTGGCTTTGCAGGACCAAGGATTATCAAAGAAACAATAGGAAAAGACTTACCTAAGGGGTTTCAAACTGCTGAGTTCGTTCTAGAACACGGCTTTCTAGATTTCATAGTAGATAGAAAAGACCTAAAAGATAAGATGGCCAGTCTTTTGGCCATGATTTATAAGTAGGTCAAAAACGGATAAAGCCGGAAAATGAAAAACCCCAATCTCTCGATTAGGGCTATCACATTTTATAGGTCAGGGTAATGTCTTAAATTTCTATTTTTAAGCTACACAGTTGGTTGGATCTAAAGTCCCACTAGTTAATGCCAGGAATAGGTTATACCTCCTTCCAAGAGTCAGCCACCTAAATAATATCTGACGAAACTCTCCAGACTTTTACTTAATCTGAGCGGCTAACCAATCACCAACCTCTGCTGTGCCATATGCCTTATCTTTTCCTGCGATGTCTTCAGTCACAATTCCTTCTGCCAAGGACTTATTCACTACATCTTTAATTTCCTGAGCTTCGTCCATTAGTTTGAAAGCGTATTCAAACATCATAGCGGCCGATAAAACAGTTCCAACAGGGTTTGCTATGTTTAGACCTGTTGCTTGTGGATATGACCCGTGTATCGGCTCAAAAACAGATGTATGAAGGCCAATTGATGCGGAAGGCATAAGACCCATAGAACCTGAGATTACAGAAGCCTCATCGGTCAAAATATCGCCAAACATGTTTTCAGTTACCATCACATCAAAACCTTCTGGCCATTGAATAATTCGCATGGCAGCAGCATCCACTAAAAGGTATTCTGTGGTCACTTCTGGGTATTCTTTCTCTAAAGATTGACCCACTTCTCTCCAAAGTCTAGAAGTTTCCAAAACGTTAGCCTTGTCTACAATGGTCAATTTCTTTTTTCTTTCCATGGCATAACTATACGCCAAACGGATAATTCTTTCGACCTCGGGTTTGGTGTATTCACATACATCCCAAGCTCTGTCTCTTGCTTCGTTTCTTCCTTTATCACCAAAATAGATCCCGCCAGTAAGCTCACGAATACAAACGAAGTCTGCATTTTCAATCAATTCTGGTCGAAGGGGAGATTTGTGAAGCAATGATGGAAAGACGAGTGTGGGGCGAATATTAGCGTATAAGCCTAATTTCTTACGCATAGCCAATAAACCCTGTTCAGGACGAACAGGATTAGAGGGATCATTATCATACCGTGGAAGACCAATGGCTCCAAACAATACAGCATCAGAATCCATACAAATTTGATGTGTGGCGTCTGGATAAGGCTCGCCTACAGCATCAATGGCTGCGGCACCAGTTATGGCAGGCGTCCAATTAATGGTATGACCATACTTTTTAGCTATGGCATCAGATACTTTCTGTGCTTGTGCCACTACTTCAGGGCCTATGCCGTCACCGGCTAATACTGCAATATTTAAATTCATTTTTGTTTGCTTTGGGCTGTAAGCTATATGCTTTAAGCCAATCGTTTTGTTTTTGTTAAAAGCTTAAGACTATAAGTCTAGAGCATAAGGCTTATACTAAATCAAATTCAACATCTTAATCGTTGCTTCAATCGCTGACACCGTCTGGTCTGAATCTAGACCACGCGTTTTCATTTCTTTTTTGTCAGTTTTCCAAGTAATAATGGTTTCACAGAGGGCATTGCTATGTCCTCCAGGAGGAATTCTCACGGAATAATCTGCTAGCTCAGGAAAGATAATTTTTTTATGCTTAAAGATTTTCTTTAAAGCATTCATAAAGGCATCATACTGGCCATCTCCTTGTGCATTTTCTTCAAATGTTTCTCCGTCAATCTTAATTTGAAGGGTAGAGGACGGCTTCAAGTTTCTGGAATGCGTCAATACGTAATTGACTAACTCTACTCGTTTTTTCTCTGGAGTTCGGTCTAAAACTTCAGCGATAATAAAAGGTAGATCTTCCCGGGTTACAGCTTCTTTTTTATCACCAAGTTCTATGATTCTACTCGTGACTTTCTTTAGCTGTTCTTCAGATAAAGAAATACCCAACATCTGAAGGTTTTTCTCAATATTAGCTTTTCCAGAAGATTTCCCAAGGGCATAAAGTGTCCTTCTTCCAAATCTAGCCGGCTCAAGGTCACTTACATAAAGGTTGTGCTTCTTGTCACCGTCGGCATGAATACCCGCGGTTTGCGTAAATACACTATCACCTACTATCGGTTTATTCGCTGGAATTCTCACCCCCGAAAAGCCTTCCACTAAGCCACTGATTTTATAAAGAGCCTTATCATCAACATTGATTTGAATGTCTGGAAAAAAATCTCTTAAAACCGCTACTGTACTAGCTAATGGAGCATTTCCTGCTCGTTCACCTAAGCCGTTAACCGTCAAGTGAAGGCCATGTGCTCCGGCCCTAAGGCTGCCCATTACATTGGCTACACTTAAGTCATAATCATTATGTGCATGAAAGTCAATATGACGATCTGGGTATCGATCTACTATATCTTTAACAAAAGAATAAGATTCCATGGGAGTCAATATTCCTAAAGTGTCAGGGAGTAGAATTCTCTTTATAGGAAGCGTAATAAGGTTATCTAAATGCTGATAAACATATTCCTTAGAGTGACGCATGCCGTTGCTCCAATCTTCCAAATAAACATTGACAGTAAAACCTTTGGCAGCAGCCTTGTGTACCAGAACAGAGATTTCGTTGAAATGCTGTTCTGGAGTCTTCTTTAGTTGATAGGTGAGATGATTTAAAGAGCCCTTGGTCAATAAATTCATAACCTTAGCACCCGATTCTTCTAACCAGTTTAGAGACGCCTCACCATCCACAAAAGTTAAAACCTCAATTTTGTCTAAATAACCCTTTTCTGCCGCCCATGCCGTGATTTTCTGCACAGCAAGTAGCTCACCATCAGAAACTCTGGCAGAGGCTACTTCTAGACGGTCCACCCTAACTTCTTCGAGTAAAAGCTGAGCCACTGTTAGTTTTTCAGAGGCCGAAAAAGATACTCCGCTAGTTTGTTCACCATCGCGTAGGGTGGTGTCCATTATTTCAATGTGGCGTTTCATATCAAAGCTGATTTGCGTTCAGCGTATAAAGAGTGGTTATTAATAAATCGACAGCCAATTTAATATTCTGATTTAATTATTATCCTAATCGATCTAAAAAAAACAGTTTTAAAATTGGCAACAATCCTAGAAAGGTCTCGTGCCTTCAAAAGCTGTAATTTGAGTTTTCATCGCTTGGAGATAATCAATATCATCAAAGCCATTGACCATATTGTTTTTCTTATAACCATTGATTTCAAAACCTTCACTTTCTCCTGAGCCGTCTATGCTTACTTTTTGAGCAGGTAAATCAACGGTGACTTTAGCTTGAGGATCTTTCTCAATGGCCTTGAATATTTTATCTAAAAACGCTGGGCTAACTGTTACTGGAAGCAAACCAATATTTAGCGAGTTCCCTTTAAAGATATCAGCGAAAAAACTTGAGACTACACATCTAAAACCATAATCGTATAGGGCCCATGCCGCATGCTCTCGACTAGATCCAGAACCAAAATTTCTTCCAGCAATTAATATTTCACCATTGTATAGGTCATTATTTAAAACGAAATCAGCCTTCGGCGAATCATCGTTGTTATATCTCCAATCTCTAAATAGGTTGTCTCCAAAAGCCTCTCTCTTTGTTGCCTTTAAGAAACGAGCAGGAATAATTTGATCTGTGTCTACATTCTCTAATGGAAGAGGAACACAAGTGCTGTTTAGTACTGTAAATTTATCGTATGCCATAATTTTTACTTTGGGCTTTAAGCTATACGCTTTAACCTCTTATTTTTTGTTCGAGACTATACATTTTACGTTTAATGGTATTTATCTCGGTGTTTAATTTTTCAAATACCTCTAAGTCTATATATTTTAAGTCAAATGATAATTGAAGCAAATATTCTGATTCATGTGCTATATGAATAAAGCGAACGAACGCACCATCAGAATTCCTTCCACAACCTTCACTAAAGGTTAGTAGGAACAGATGCGGAAGCTCTTCTTATTTGGCTAGTAATACCGTAACTTTCTTCTTTAGGAAAAGAACGGGTCACCTCATATATATTCAAAACGAACAGGAGAGCCAACTGCCAAACATCATATTTCTTAAAATCTCTCATTCACTTACTACTTATTACCTAAATCTTATAGCTCCCTAGTCCATCAAGCCCCGAGGGTCACTAACCACGCCAGTAACAGCCGCCGCTGCGGCAACCAACGGAGATGCTAAAAGAGTTCTTGAATTTGGTCCTTGACGCCCTTCGAAGTTTCTATTAGAAGTAGAAACCGCTAGTTTTCCTGCAGGAACTTTGTCATCATTCATAGCCAAACATGCCGAGCAGCCAGGCTGTCGTAGTTCAAAACCAGCGGCAGTAAAAACGTCTAAAAGACCTTCTTCTTTGATTTGAGATTCTACAATATGAGACCCAGGTACCAGCCAAGCGGTAACGTTGTCTGCTTTCTTTCTTCCATTAATAATAGACGCAAAAGCCCTGAAGTCTTCAATTCTTCCGTTGGTGCAGCTACCGATAAATACATAATCCACAGGTTTGCCAATCATGCTTTCGCCTTCGGCAAAACCCATGTAAGAAAGTGACTTTTTATAGCTCTCTGCTCCGTCTATTACTTCAGTTGCTTTAGGGATTACACTAGAGATACTCGTTCCTAGACCAGGGTTGGTTCCATAAGTGATTTGTGGCTCAATGTCCTCAGCATTAAAATGAAGTTCTTTATCAAAAACTGCATCGTCATCCGTTTTAAGTGTAGCCCAATACTTAAGGAGCTTTTCCCAATCGTCTCCTTTAGGGGTTTGCTCACGACCTTTTAAGTAGGCAAACGTTGTTTCGTCTGGAGCGATCATGCCACCACGTGCACCCATTTCTATGGTCATGTTGCAGACGGTCATACGACCTTCCATGCTCATTTTTTCAAAAACATCACCGGCATATTCTACAAAATAGCCAGTAGCTCCGGCAGCAGAAATTTGAGCAATAATATAAAGAACAACGTCTTTTGAAAGAACGGCTTTTCCCAATGGGCCATTTACCGTAATTCTCATTTTCTTTGGTTTTGGCTGCATGATGCACTGCGACGAAAGAACCATTTCCACTTCCGACGTTCCAATTCCAAATGCAATGGCTCCAAAAGCACCGTGAGTAGAGGTATGAGAGTCACCACAAACGATGGTCATACCAGGAAGGGTAATACCATTTTCTGGCCCTACTACATGTACAATACCGTTCTTTTCGTGACCAAGGCCCCAATGAGAAATGCCGTATTTGGCAGAGCTTCCTTCTAAAGCTTTTAATTGGTTGGCTGAGAGTGGATCTTCTACAGGAAGGTGCTGATTAATGGTAGGAGTATTGTGGTCAGCGGTGGCAAAAGTTCTTTCAGGAAATTGCACACCAACACCTCTATTTTCTAGACCCAGGAAAGCTACTGGACTTGTCACTTCATGAATGAAATGACGGTCTATAAAAAAAACATCTGGACCATCTTCTATGCTTTTTACCACATGAGCATCCCAGACTTTATCAAATAATGATTTAGACATCTTATATTATTATTGTTTTGTCAAACATCGTACAAGGGGCAAATTTGCTCCTTTTTTAACAAGACAAAGGTGAATATTCTATTTCGCTATTTTTAGTGTATGACGTTCAATGTATGACGTATTTGGCTCAATATGTACTTGTGAGCCTTTTGGAATTATCTACTCAAGATTAGGAGGCTCCTCTGGTATTCTTAGGGAGAAAATTCCTTAAGCACAGGAGATTATTTGGTACTTTTGCGGCTATAAACGAAGAAAGAGGAAATGGGAAATATTAAAACTGCTCTTAAATTTAAGTGCCCTAGGTGTGAAAGAGGCGACTTGTTTGGAGCTAAAAACCCATATAAAATGGGAAGTATGTTTGTAATGGACGCAAACTGCAGCAGTTGTGGCCTTAAGTATGAGAAAGAAGGGGGTTTCTTTTATGGTGCCATGTATGTTAGCTACATGTTAAATATTGGCCTTTTTGTCACGGCGACAGTACTTTGGTATATTCTATTTGAAGGCAAAATCGACTGGAGGCTATATATAGGTTTGTATGTTTTATTAACGGTTTTTTTGGTTCCTGTTCTTTATAGGCTTTCACGTTCAATTTGGTTAATGATCATGATCAAATATGAACCAGAGAAGACAGGAGCTCGTTAGTTTCTTGAAAACATTAAAGAAAGAAGAAGATGACAGGAACATTCGAAGAATTAATAGATAGTGATAAGCCGGTGGTAGTAGATTTTTTTGCTACGTGGTGTGGGCCTTGTAAAGCTATGTCTCCAGCTCTTCAACAACTCGCTGACGAAATGGGGGACAATATAAAAGTTGTGAAAATAGACATCGATAAAAATAAGATCCTGCAGCGTAAATTCAGTGTGAATAGTGTGCCTACCGTTATGGTATTTAAAAACAGTAAGCAGCTATTTCGCCAAAGTGGAACGATGATGCTCCCACAATTAAAAAGTGCAGTGAAACCTCATTTATAAGTCATAGTATTTATCTTATAGGAATTTATCCTCAGTTTCAATCAAACGAACTGAGGATTTTTTATTTTTGACGAAACCTATAATGAAATGAAAAAACTTACATGCCTTATTTTACTACCAATCTGCTGTCTTGGACAGGCTCTTCCCATACAATTAAAAAACATACCTGATCAGAAAAAGGTGGAGGTATTGGTAAATGGCGAAACCTTTACGAGTTACTTCTACCCATCAGAAGACGTTCTTAAAAAACCAGTACTGTACCCTATCCTATCTCCTCAGGGTAACTTTGTAACTCGCGGCTGGCCTTTTGACCCTAGAGAAGGCGAAAGACAAGACCATCCACATCATGTAGGTATTTGGCTGAATAATGGAGATGTAAACGGAAATGATTTTTGGAATAACTCTAATGACGTAGACCAATCCCAAAAGCCCTACGGCACAATAGTACACACAGGAGTTAAGAATGTTAAGTCAGGGAAAAAGTCGGGCGAACTTCTGGTAACCGCCGATTGGAAGGGATCTGATAACCAATTACTTTTAAAAGAAGAAACAAGATATATTTTCTCTGGTACGCCTACGGTTAGGATTATAGATAGAATAACAACCCTACGTGCTCAGGTTCCAGTACTTTTTGCAGATAACAAAGAAGGCATGTTTGCGATACGCCTTGCCAAAGAATTGGAGCATCCAGATTCTAAAATGACCTATGTTGCTACAGGAAACTACTTCAACGATACTGGAATATCTGGCTCTGAGGTCTGGAGTAAACGCTCTGGATGGATGAACTTAACGGGTACCATAGAGAAGGAAAAGATATCTTTAGCTATGTTTGACCACCCCGAAAACCATAATTATCCTGCAAATTGGCACGCACGAGGATATGGACTGTATGCCGTAAATAATATAGGCTCAGATGTTTTTTCTAAGGGAAAGGAGAGCTCTGACCTAGAACTTTATGAAGGTCAAAAAGTAACCTTTAAATACAGAGTTTTAATAGCGTCAAAACATTTATCGGAAGACGAAATGATTCTATTTGCTGAGCAGTTTGCAAAAAGATAAATAGATGTTGAAAGAAGGCATTTTGTAAATGCCTGTGATATAGAATACTTTAGCAACAAATTAACTTAATATGGAAGAACTTCTAACCACAGCCGCTCTCACCAGCATATTTACGCTTACCCTTTTAGAAATGATACTGGGTGTAGATAACATCATCTTTATTTCTATTATTTCAGGGAAACTCCCTGAGCAGGAGCAAAAGAAGGCACGAAATATAGGTTTGGTTTCAGCCATGTTTATCAGAGTGGGTTTGCTGTTCTTTTTGGGTTGGATACTCGGTTTAGAAAAAGACCTTTTCAACCTACAAGACCTGGGCTTACCTTATGATTTAGGAATGAGTGGTAAAGGATTGATACTTTTTGGTGGAGGTCTATTTCTCTTATACAAGTCCACTACTGAAATTCATCATAAGCTGGAAGGTAAAAATGATGATATGAATACAAGCAAAGGGGCCTCTTCGCTTACTAGGGCTGTATTAGATATTACGGTTGTTAATATAATTTTCTCTGTAGATTCTATTATTACTGCAGTGGGTATGACAGATGTTATTTCTGTTATGGCTGTTGCCATCGTTCTTTCTACTATTGGAATGCTCATTTTTGCTAAGCCAGTGGGTGATTTCGTAGAAAAGCATCCAACGGTTAAAGTATTGGCACTCTCCTTTTTAGTAATGATTGGTACCTTACTTATAGCGGAAGCTTTTCACTTTGCGGTGCCTAAGGGTTATGTCTACTTTGCCATGGCATTCTCGTTTTTAGTAGAAATGCTGAACATAAAAATGAGAAAGAGCTCCAAACCCGTCGAGTTACATAAGCATATTACTAAGGATTAACCATATTCTTAATTTATGAGAAAAGGATTAAATATTCTTTATACGGTTTGGTGCGGTTTGGTGTTTTTGATTCCCTTTCTTGTCATTTACCCATTTATCTATATCTGCATACAAAACAAAAAGTGGCACAGGTTCGGTCATAGAATAATTAGGTTTTGGTCCTATATATTCTTTTTCTTAACTGGCATGTGGATGCAAAAGAAATGGAAGTTTAGGCCAAGCAAAGATAAAGCGTATGTTTTTGTAGCTAATCATTTCAGCTATTTAGACGTCCCGGCAGGAGTTAACATCGTGTATAATTACTTTGCTTTTGTTGGAAAAAGTTCAGTAACTAAAATCCCATGGTTTGGGTACATGTTCGATCAGCTTCACATTGCTGTAAATAGGAGCGACAAAAACAGCAGAGTAACTACCATGAAAAGGGGCATACGAGTTTTAAAAGAGGGACGCAGCGTTTTTATAATGCCGGAAGGTGGTATTGCGTCGGAGCAAATACCTAAAATGCATCAACCGTTCAAGGACGGTCCATTTGTGATGGCGATAGAAAACCAAGTGCCTATTGTGCCTATTTCACTTGTGAATTTATATAAAATTAATCCAGTCAGCCTGATCCGGTGGAGTATTCCAAAGGTGATTATCAATGAGGCCATTGACACCAGAAATTTGACTTTAAAAGACAAAGAGAACTTAAAGAAGCAAGTCTACGATGTTATTCAAGGAGACTTAGACGAGTTTTATGGCCTAGAAAAAACGGAGTATAACATGGAGACCTAGATCAATTAGAGCGTGTTTTCGTCTTTCTTTTTCTTAAAAAAGCGAATCATCTGCCCGTAATCCATATCATTGGCAAGGGCGTAAAGGCTTTGGCTTAGGCGTTTGGTTTTGGTTTCTATGGTTTTTGCGTCTTCTATCCAGTTTGAAAAATACCTTTGATGGCCTTGGGTCAACGTTTTGAAATAAACTTCCGCTGAAGGTTCATCTTCTAAACAGGTAAGAAGGTCAGCAGAGTTTTCAAGGGTACTGTTATCCTCCTCTATTTTGAGCAAAACCTTCCCACCACTTTCTTTTCCTATTTGTTTTCGTACGGTGGCGTTAATGGGAAGAATAAAACCACCATCGCCACTAGGAATAAGAGCCAACTGCTTTATTTGAAGCTGGTCAATGTATCCCATTATCCTAAATGACTTCTTGGTGTGTGGTTTTAATTGTTGTGCGACTGCAGCACTTATTTTGATAAATGTCCAGCCCGTCTTTTCTTCCTTTTGGCCATATTTATCCAATACTTGTTCTAGCACTACCAAATTTTTCATCTACTAACTTATGTCTTTTAAAGATACAGCATAAGACCTATATTAGAATTCATTTACATTTCAATTTCTGACAATATTGAAATGAAAAAGATTCTTTTTACATTAATTGTATTATTTACGTGCATTATGACGGAAGCTCAAAAGAGTTTTGAAGTTAGTTCACCAGACGAAAATATCAAAATCTATATTAGAACTGGTGAAAAAACAACATGGTCTGTAAAGCATGGTAAAACCATAGTTTTATTGGCTTCTGAAGTGGGAATACAACTATCAGATGAAAGAATTTTAGGCAGAAACACGGGAGATGTTTCTGAAAAGAGAGCATCAGCCAATACCCTTTTTGAAACACCGTTTTATAAAAAGCACAAGTTCATGACCATTATAATCAGATAACTTTAAGCACTAAAAATAACTACGGAATCATATTTAGGGTATATAATGATGGTGTGGCTTATAGGTTTTACACAGATAAAGGGGGTAAGTTGACTATAGAAAATGAAATAGCCGATTTTAGCTTTTCTGCAAACCATAAGCTTTTTATTCCTTATGTAAGAGATTTCAGAAGTGATGAAAAGTGGATGCAGTCTTTTGAAGCTACATATGATGAGCACACATTGTCTGAAACTAAAGAAGGAACAAATGGCTTTTTTGCCGATTATGGTGGCACTAGAAGAGGGCAAAAAGGCAGTTCTTACCGAAGTAGATTTGCAGGGGATGTACTTACAAAAGAATGAGTTAAACCCTCATGGACTTAAAGCTGCTTTGGCCCCTGTTATTCTAGAATCCTATCAGGGAGGAATTGGCGATATGAATACTTTAGCTGAGAAAAGAGCGAATTATATAGCAGAGGTAAATGGAACAAGGAGTTTCCCATGGCGAACCATAATTATTTCTAATGAAGATAAAGAGTTGCTCAATAATGACATGATTCAAAAATTGGCAGAGCCTTCAAGAATAGCAGATGAATCCTGAATAAAGCCGGGTAAAATAGCAAGGGAATGGTGGAATGATTGGCAGCTAGCGGGGGTAGACTTTGAGGCGGGAGTTAATACAGAAACATATAAATATTATATTGATTTTGCTCTGGCTAATCGTTTAGAATACATCATTATTGACGATGGCTGGTCGTCTAGATTAGATTGATTTAAACGAAAAGCTAGACCTGGAAGCAACGTTGGCCTATGCCAAGTCTAAACATGTAGGGGTTATTCTTTGGTCTTCTTGGTTTGCTTTTACAAGAGATGTGGAGGATATCTGCAAGAAGTATTCCGAAATGGGTGTGGTTGGCTTTAAGGTAGACTTCTTTGACAGAGACGATCAGGAAGTGCTAAGGTCGGTTTATGAAATGTCTGAAATCGCAGCCAAATATCATTTATTAATGGATTATCATGGTTTTTTTAAACCACAAGGCCTTCAAAGAACCTACCCGAATGTTTTGAATTTTGAAGGCGTAAAAGGTCTGGAAAATGTAAAATGGACGCCAGATGATGATGTACCTCGCTATGACACAAGTCTACCATTTATTCGGCAGGTAGCGGGGCAATGGATTATACTCCGGGAGCCATGAGAAATAGGAATCGGTTCAACTTCAAGCCGAGTCATTCCATGCCAATGAGCTAGGGAAGAAGAGCACATCAAGTGGCCATGTATGTGTTGTTTGAAGCACCACTTCAAACGCTGGCCGATAGCCCAACGGCATACATGAAAGAACAAGAAACGACTAACTTCATTGCCCAAATTCCAACCGTTTTTGACGAAACTGTTCCACTCTTGGGAAAGGTGGCAGAAGAAGTGGCGGTTGTCAGAATAAAAGATGGGGTATGGTATATTGGAGTAATGGGTAATTGGCAAGAAAGAGAAATAGATTTTGGATTTTTAGGGAAAGGTAATTATTCGGCGGAACTATTTAGAGATGGCATAAATGCCAATAGAAATGCGGAAGATTACAAGATTGAAAAAATGGCCGTAATTGCGAATTCGAAGCTCACGGTTAAACTGGCATCCGGTGGAGGCTGGGCAGCAATTATAAAAAAACAGTAAATATTCGACTCATAATAAACGCATGAAAAAAAGCTTAACAATCATATTGGCAATGCTGTTCTCGACTTTGAGCTTTGCTCAATTGATGGACAAAAATGCCTCAAGAGAAACGGTCAATCTCTTTAAATCCTTGAAGAGGATCCAAAAAAGAGGAACGGTTTTCGCTCATCAGCACGCTACAGAATATGGAAGAGGCTGGTCTGGAGAGGATGACCGTTCAGACGTAAAGTCGATTGTTGGGACTCACCCTGGAATGATTGGGGTAGATTTTAGTGGTTTTACTGGAAGGGATCCGGAGACTTATAAGGCCAAACTTGAAAAAACAGTCGAAGACCACTACAATAGGGGAGGTATAGTTACCATTGCTTGGCACTTTTATAATCCAATGGGGAAAGGAGGCTTCTATTGGGAGGGCTCAGATTCTCTCAAAGTAGTGCATCGTTTGATTCCTGGAGGCGATGGTCATGATAAATACATCGAGATTTTGGACGGAATTGCAGAATGGGCAAACTCTTGCCGAGGAGCTGGTGGAGAATTAATACCTATGATTTTTAGACCCTATCATGAGTTTGATGGGGGTTGGTTTTGGTGGGGAGCTCCACATTGTACAATTGACGAATTTAAAACACTTTGGAAGTTTACGGCGTCCTATTTAAGGGACGAAAAGAGTGTACATAATTTCATTTGGGCTTTTTCTCCTGACAATAATTTTGAGACGGAAGAAGGGTTCTTAGAAAGATACCCAGGCGATGAATGGGTGGATATGGTAGGAATGGATAACTATGCCGATATGGGACGAAACAGGTACGATTTAGCAGCCGCCACAAAAAAGCTAAAGATAGTCTCAGATTATGCTCGAAAGCATAAGAAACTAGCGGCTTTTACAGAAACAGGGCTTGAGTCCATTCCCAATAAGACATGGTGGACAGAGGTACTTTTAAAAGTGATGAAATCTGAGAATTTAAGATTGTCCTACGTCTTGGTGTGGAGAAACGATTCGCGGAGCGAAACGCATTACTATGCTCCAGTTCCAGGTCACGTGAGTGAAGCAGATTTTCATAAGTTCTATGAGGACAAGTTCACTTGGTTTGAGAGTGATTTGGCTAGAAAGAATATTTATAAAAAGAAGTAGGCGTTGCATCTGAAGTAGATGGATACGGGTAGATAGTCTCCTTTAAAGCCATGTATATCGAGAACTTGCTTGACAATAATTAACCTAAACATATTTTGTAGTAATTTACTATTCCATTGGTTATTGAAATAATGAAAAGAAGAGATATCTTAAAAAACATAGCCTTAGGTTCCGGGGCACTATTAACATTGCCCTCTTGGACAAAGGCTTGGAACGCTAACACTTGGCAAGCTCCAAGTGTTTTTTCTACTGTTGAATCTGACACCCTTTCAAGTATTAGTGCTACGTTTATTCCTGAAGGAAAAACCGAACCAGGTGCATTGGGGGTAAGTGTAGATAAGTACCTAGAAAGATTAATAGCCGACTGCTATGATTCTGAGCAACAGACTAAAATAGAAAAGGGTCTTCTTGCAGTAAATGAGGCGGCTAAGTCTATTTACAAAAAGACCTTTTCAGAATGCAATCAAGACCAAAGGGAAAGCCTTATTTTAGGATTTTCTACTCCCAGTACGCTAGATAAGGAATGGTTTTACAATACGCTAAGGGGAGAAACGATTAGAGGATATACCACTTCCGAATATGTGATGGTAAATCATTACGGCTATGTCATGGCACCTGGCTATTTCCATGGTTGTGTGGATGTCGTAGAATCTTAAAAGAACAGGATAATCCTATAAAACTTACGAAGACACTCTTAAATGGCGAATCTAAACTTAAAGGTAAATAAGAAGCATTCGTATGACGCCATAGTCATAGGTTCTGGTGCTAGCGGAGGTTGGGCTGCCAAAGAGCTTTGTGATAGAGGACTTAAAATCTTGGTATTGGAAAGGGGGCGTGGTGTAAAGCATATTGAAGATTATCCTACTGCTTCAAAAGCCCCTTGGGCGTTTGAATACAGAGGGACTGTTCCACAAAAAGACGGTGAAAACTATCGAGATGCACTTTTTTTAAGAGCTCAAACACTTCATTGGACTTTACCAGATGATGAACAGCCCATTGTACAAGAAAAACCTTTTCGCTGGTTTAGAGGCTACCATGAAGGAGGCAAATCTCTGCTTTGGGCTCGTCAAACACAACGATGGTCAGATTATGATTTTGAGGGTCCAGACAGAGACGGTTTCGCCGTAGATTGGCCTGTTAGATATAAAGACATCGCTCCTTGGTATGAACACGTAGAAAAATTTGCCGGAATTGCTGGTTTTAATGATAACCTAGAATCGTTGCCTAACAGCCACGTGCAGCCTGGCTGGGAGTTAAACTGTATAGAGCAACACTTTAAGGAAACCATCGAGACTGTTTACAAAAACCGTTTCCTTGTTTTTGGAAGATGTGCCCACCTGACAGATCCACAACAAATTCATTATGATCAAGGCCGAGGTCGCTGCGTGAGTCAGCGTCAATGTAATCGTGGATGTAACTATGGAGCCTACTTTAGTAGTAACGCTAGTACTTTGCCCTGGGCTGCAAAAACAGGGAATATGACACTCAGGCCACACTCCGTAGTTCATTCTATTATTTATAATGACAAGAAAGATAGAGCCACTGGAGTAAGAGTTATAGATGCTACCAGCAAAGAAATGGTAGAGTTTTACGCCAAAGTGATTTTTGTGAATGGCTCCGCTATAAACTCCAATGCCATCTTATTAAACTCTACATCAAACCGCTTTGAGAATGGCTTAGGAAACGATTCTGGTGTGTTGGGAAAGTATATTGCTTGGCATAATTACCGAGGTCGCATTTCAGCAACCTATAATGGTTTCAAAAACAAAAAAACGAGTGGGGCACACCCAAGTCACTCTTATATACCGCGGTTCAGAAACCTCACTAAACATGAGGAAAGCTTTTTAAGAGGATATGCCACAGGAATTGGTGGTGGGAGAGGTTCTTTCTCTCCAAATGATGGGATGGGAGACGAACTTCGTACAAACCTTTTAAGCAGACAGCTAGGCAGCTGGAATATCTCGGGCTGGATGATGGGCGAAACGATACCCGTAGCCGAAAACCACATCAGACTTCATGAAACGTTGAAAGACAAATACGATATTCCACAGATAGTATTCTCATGCGACTGGCAGGAGAATGACACAAAAATGGTGAAAGACTTCATGAATACCATGGAAGAGATGTTTATGAAAGGGGGCTTTGAAGATATTCAGTCCAGAGACTCTCATGCTCCTCCAGGTTCAGACATTCATGAAATGGGCGGTGTAAGAATGGGACATGATGTTAAAACCTCAATGCTCAATAAACACAACCAGATACATGCCTGCAAAAATGTGTTTGTTACTGACGGGGCGTGTATGACATCTACAAGTACGCAAAACCCGACACTGACCTATATGGCTTACGCAGCCCGTGCGGCTAACTTTGCAGCAGACGAATTAAAGAAAAAGAATTTATGATTTAGGGCATATCCCCTTTGGGGTCGGGCTATACGCTATATCTTTTTATTAGAATAAAAAGGATACCGCAGCTATCCCTTATGCAGCGTAAACTAGACGAGGGGTCGGATAGGAAAACAACAGAAACCCAAATATTTATTAATATTATAACCAGTTGATTATTATGAAAAAACAGTTTTACACATTATTAATTTTAGGATTGACAAGCCTCATGTTTGCTTGCCAGTCAAATACTTCTACAGAAACATCAGAAGACGAAGGGACCCCCCTTTTCAAAGCGGAATTTGGTGTACAGGCCTACACTTTTAGAAATCATTTCAAGGACACCACAAAGACACTGGAAGAGAACCTAGACATGATTGCAGCTCTAGGTTTTACAGAATTGGAAGGCGGCGGAGCTAAAGGCGTTGAGTTGGAAGATTATCGTGAAATGTGTGAGGAGCGTGGCATAACGATTCCATCTTCCGGAAGTAGTTTTGATGGACTTAGAGACGATCCACAAGCGATTGCCGATAGGGCGAAGGCCTTAGGAGCTAAGTATGTGATGTGTGCTTGGATACCTCACGAGGGCAATAATTTCACATTTGAAGATGCTAAGGGGGCTGTGGATGTTTTCAATTCTGCGGGTAAAGTGCTTGCGGAAAATGGACTTACATTCTGCTATCACGACCATGGTTATGAGTTCAAGCCTAATCCAGAAGGCGAGGGAACTATGTTGGATTACATCATTCAGAATACGAACCCAGAACATGTTTCTTTTGAAATGGATGTGCTTTGGACAATGCATGGAGGCGGTTCAGATGCTCCACAAGAATTACTGAAAAAATATGGTAATCGCTGGAAGTTAATGCACGTGAAAGACCTTAAAAAAGGAGTGGTAGGAGATGGTTCTGGTGGCACTCCGGCAGAAAACGACGTGGTTTTAGGAACTGGTCAAGCAGATTGGCCTAAAATCATCAAACTAGCGAACGAAGTGGGCATTAAACACTTTTTCATAGAAGATGAAAGCGACCAAGAGCTAGAGAATATTCCACTTAGCCTAGCTTATTTAAAGAGTCTGAAAGAGTAAGACATTCCTATATTTAAAAAGAGGCTTTCTTATACTTTTAAGAGAGCCTCTTTTTTTATGAATTAGACCCTAAATTATTTCCGAGAAATGGCCTTGACGAATTTTTTGGTATGGGCTATAGCCTAGGTTAAAAGGGCCAATTACGCAAAAGTAGTTTTGTAGAATTTTTCTAAGACATAATTGTTAAAGAAAAGACGACCCCTGTTTTCTGGAGTAAAGTTCTTACTATAATTAGCCAGAATATTGTCTACACCATAAGTGAAACCTTTACAACCTATAGGTGTTGTTTTAGGAGAAACATGGTATGCTTTACATAATCTGCTATACTATGGGCAGACCGGCTTCTTTTCTGTTAGCGAAATTGGCCATAATGCCAGCTTGATTGGCCAGGTCTTTTTTTGTTTGTCCCAGAGCTTGAAAAAAACAACAAAAAGAGGAAGACAATCGGTGAGTTTTTCATAGAAGAGTACGTTGTAAGACTGAAATTAATCTCTTTTTGGAAAAATTAACCTAGGACTTTTTCTTAGATCTGTTCACCGCTTTTCCTATAATATAAATAAGCCCGAAAGCGGAAATCAAAATCAAGGCAATGACCATTATTTGCTGATTATTATTGGCGTTAGGGTCATCCAATAATTTTTTTATTTCTTTAGCCTGTGTACCTGCCCAAACAGACATCACCGTTCTCGGAATCATTCCTAAAAATCCTCCAAGAAGGATATTTTTTAGCTTAGCCCCAGAAAGGGTGAAAATGAAGTTAGTAAATGTGAAGGGCAGGATGGGAGATAGCTTTGCCAAACCAATAATTTTGAGCTCGTCTTTTTTAATACTCTCAAGAAGAGTGGCAGCTCTTTTATTTTTTGATAAAAATGTTCTTAAACCAGCCGAGTCAAGCCTGAGCACCACTCTATTGATGATAAAAATAGAACCCATATTAACCAAAAAAAGAACAGGAAGAGTCTTCCATCCCCAGAAGTAGCCTAAAACGAGGGCCACAAAAGTTGGTGGAGTCAGAGCAAAGGCCTGCGTCATAATGCTAATTAGGGAAAACCCGATCCATTCTGAGGTATCAAAAGTTGTAAAGTAGGATTCGTTTGTAACAAAATAGATACTCAAGAAAGAGGTCGCTACCAAAGGAACGATTATCAGGATAAGAGAGCTTAAGATAGGAATGCTTAAATATTTTTTCAAAGCTTACATTTTTCTAACAGCATTATTCTTAAAGTTCTCGTAGACCATTTTAATCCCTTCTTTGAGGTCTATGCTGTGTTTCCAGCCGAGACTGTGCAGTTTAGAAACGTCCATTAGTTTTCTTGGGGTGCCATCTGGTTTATCTGTATTCCAGTGAATTTTGCCCTGAAATTGAATTGTTTCCTGGATGGTTTCGGCCAGTTCTTTGATCGTAACATCCACTCCCGTACCAATATTGACTAGCGTTTCGCCAGCATAATTTTGCATCAAATAGAAACAAGCGTCGGCTAAGTCATCGGCATGAAGAAACTCACGCATGGGTTTTCCTGTACCCCAAAGATGCACCGTAGTGTCTCCGGTTTCTTTAGCTTCATGGAACTTACGAATCATGGCGGGGAACACATGTGAGCTTTGGAGGTCGTAATTATCATTTGGTCCATACAAATTGGTAGGCATCACAGAAATAAAGTTACAACCATATTGGGCTCTGTAAGCCTCGCACATTTTGATACCCGCTATTTTTGCAATAGCATAAGGCTCATTGGTTGGTTCTAAGTGTCCAGTGAGGAGGTATTCTTCTTTCAATGGCTGTGGAGCCATTTTTGGATATATACAAGAAGAACCGAGGAACATAAGCTTCTTTACTCCTATGAGATAAGAGCCATGGATAACATTATTCTGTATTTGCAGGTTTTCGTACAAAAAACCTGCCCCGTAAGTACTATTTGCAAGTATTCCACCGACTTTGGCCGCAGCCAAAAAAACGTATGCGGGTTTTTCATCCTTTAAAAACGCTTCAGTAGCTAATTGGTCCCTTAAATCGAGCTCCTTAGATGTTCGGGTAACAATGTTATTGAAGCCTTCGCTTTCTAGTTTTCTTATAATTGCCGAGCCTACCATTCCGTGGTGACCAGCTACATAGATTTTGGCTGCTTTTTCCAATTTTTAACTACTTTTGACGTTTTTAGAACACTAATTAACATTAGTAAAACACGAAAGTACGACGCTTCATTCACTATTGAAATGAGCACCTCTATTTATGCAGTTAATTTTAAGAACCACTTGCTTTGCATTTTTACTACTCAGCTTGAATATTTCTCTAGCTCAAGACATCATTCCCAAAGCCAAAACGAAAGCAGAACGAAAAGCTGAAAGGAAGAGTATGACTCTTGAGGAGAGAATAGAGGACGTATTACCCGTAAATATAGGCTTACCGTCCGCTTCGGCCAACCTCCCTGGCGGAAAGAAAATCACTTCTGTAGAAGAGGCAAAAAAGTATGTTAATGAAACCGTGGCCGGGGCTTCAAGTAAATCAAAGAAGATAAGGGCAGAGATAAAAAAGAAGAAGAAGGCATTTGATGAAGCAAAGGCTAAAGTATTCGATGGCAAAAAGTACGAGGGTATTGATGTAGAAAAACAGATATATAAAAGAGGTACAGGCAGTAGAATGAAGTATATGGAATTTTACACGCTGGAAGATTTCCAAGAACCAGACGTATATGCAAAGTCTGTGTTTTGGTACGATCTCCGAAGAAGAAGAATCGTGGAAGCTATTTCACGAGATCCTAGAAACAACAAACTTATGCACGGCCCGTATAAAGAGTATCTAGGCGAAACTCTCGTAAAAGAGGGTTTTTACTACCTTGGAACCTTAGATGGAAGGTGGGAAACGTACGACAAAGATTTTATTCTTTTAGACAAAGAGTATTATAATAGAGGTTTTTACAAAGACTCAGAAATTAGTTATTTCGACGAAGGACAAGAAAAAATCAAAGAAGTGGTACCCATGATTTACGGTAAGAATACCGGTGAATATTTTCGTTTTTATGAAAATGGAATTTTAGCAGAAGAGGGTCAATACGACGATGGAGCCAAAGTGGGTGGGTGGATAGAGTACTACGATTCAGGCAATAGGCGGAGAAAAGAGATTCAATATCCACACGACGTTTACGACAAGTCCGAGCCTACCCTTCTAAGGGAATTTGCTAGTGATGGCAAAATGATTTTTGAACATGAAAGTGTGAAGAGGTTATAGGCACTAGCCCTTTCTCCTATTTCCCTTCTTACCTCTTTTAGGAGGAATAACTTTACTGCCTTTATGCCCTCCTCTCCCTTTTTTATGAGAAGATGGTCTTGAGCTTCGCCCACGACTGCCAGAATTCACAAAGGATTTACCACCAGCCTCTACCAAGTCTAGATCCATACTACGCTTTTCTAGATCTGTGGCCTGAATACTTACTTTAACCGTATCTCCAAAACTAATAATTTGCCCTTTTCGCTGACCTACTACTCTGTAGTTATCCGCGTCGAAATCATAATAGTCGTCATTCAAATCTGCTAAGCGAACCATACCCTCACAGCCTGTTTGCTCTACTTCCACAAATATTCCGAAGTCGGTTACGCCTGTGACAACGCCCTCATATACTAGGTTTTTGTCTTGCAAGCTCATGTATTCCACTTGCTTGTATTTGATTGAAGCTCGTTCTGCCTCAGCCGCTAACTTTTCTTGACTCGAAGAATGTTTGCACTTTTCTTCAAAGTCTTCTTTGTCTAAACTCTTTCCTTTATCGAGATAGTGCTGCAGCATTCTATGAGCCATTACGTCTGGATATCTTCTAATAGGCGATGTGAAATGACTATAATGCTGAAAGGCTAAACCGAAGTGTCCCTGTGGCGAAGTAGAATAAACAGCTTTAGACATTGTTCTTATTGCCAGAGATTCCAAGACATTTTGCATGGGGGTCCCTTCAATCTGTTCCATGAGGGCATTTAGGGAATTTGATAAAGCCCCCTGGTTTGCATTTATCTTAAAACCTAGTTTCCGGGCAAAAGCCGAAAACGTGCTGACTTTATCTGGATTTGGTGGCTCGTGCACGCGATACACCATCGTCGGCGTTTTGTCCTCATTGGCTTTAACCGTTTTTTTAACGTGCTCGTCAAATTTACCCCAATAGACAAATTCCGCTACACGCTTATTAGCCAAAAGCATAAATTCTTCAATCAACTTATGAGCATCCTTCCTTACTTTTTGATAAACACCGAGAGGCTTGCCTTTTTTATCTAGTTGAAACTTCACCTCATTCGTCTCAAAATTGAAAGCACCGTTTTGAAGGCGTTCTTTTCGGAGTGTTTTGGCTGTGCCATTCAATAAAAGCAAACAAGCTTTGAGTTCTGGCGTTGCTTCTTCAGGATAGCTACCCTCATCTGATTCTAGGATAGTTTGTGCTTGTTCGTAGGAAAGTCGTTTATCTGAATGAATAATGCACCTCCCAAACCACTCCTTATGAATTTTTCCTGTTTTGTCTAGCTCAAAAACGGCAGAGAAAACTAGCTTGTCTTCATTAGGTCTTAAAGAGCAAAGGTTGTTCGATAGTTTTTCAGGTAGCATCGGAATAGTTCTATCTACCAAATACACAGAAGTCGCTCTCTTAAAGGCCTCTTCTTCTAATACGGTACCGGGCCTCACGTAATGAGAAACATCGGCTATGTGAATTCCAACTTCAAAACGCTCTGTGTTTATTTG
>Ga0075117_1000153_pt1 | contig 50415 bp, 44 predicted proteins | sample AntAceMetag02UKJ_FD_69789 | JGI IMG/M metagenome (GOLD analysis project Ga0075117, IMG submission 69789) | Saline lake microbial communities from Ace Lake, Antarctica - Antarctic Ace Lake Metagenome 02UKJ | ecosystem: Environmental > Aquatic > Non-marine Saline and Alkaline > Saline | place... | reverse complement strand
AATGGTGCCGCTAAGGTGACTTGAACACCTGACCCCCGCATTACGAATGCGATGCTCTACCAGCTGAGCTATAGCGGCCTGCTCCAGGGAGCGTCGAGCCTGAATACCCATACGGGCGGCAGCGCGCAAGACGCTTTTGCCTGTTGGCGCGTTCGCCGGTCAGTCATCATCCGAGACATAGTCGAGCGGCGGCGTCAGCCGGCCCGTCGGTGCCTTGGGCGGGGCCACCTTGTCCTCGTCGTCCGGCCCGGCAATCGCCAGCACGCGTCCGGCCTCCAGTTCCCGGCCGTAGGATTCATAGCGCGGGTGCACAAGGTCCCCGACATCGCCGAAGGCATAGACCAGCCGGCTCCAGTCGCGCTGGGCAAAATCAAAGGCATTGCCCTTCGGGTCGATGTCCGACCAGTCGGCCTCGCGCGACGCCGATGCCGCCATCCGCCCCCAGCGCTGGGCCTCGTCCGTGTCGCCATAGCCCTTCAGCGCCCGCTCCATCAGCAGGCACAGCCGCGCCGTCGGGTTCTCCTCGACCAGCAGGGCGAGGGTCTTCACCGCGCCGACCCAGTCGGCCTCGTCCATCGCCAGTTCGCCTGCCAGGATGCGGCTTTCCCGGTGGTTCGGCAGGGCTGCGACGAGCCCCCTCAGACGCGCCGCAATGTTCTCGCGGCTGTCCTGCGGCACCAGGCGGCGCGACAATTGCGCCAGCGCCGGGTGCGGCCGCGCCTTCCAGGCCAGCTCCAGCACGCCTTGCGCCGCCTTCGCCTTGTCATCGATCATCAGCTGGCGTGCGCCATGCCAGGCCGCCGGCGGCAGGCCGGGCGCCGCGCGGATCGCTTCCGCCAGCGCCTTCTGGGCATCCTGCTTGCGGTCTTCGGGCAAGCCCACAGCCCGCGCTGTCAGCAGCACGGCGCGGCGCCGCCTCAGGCTGTCGCCCGAAATCAGTCCGCGCTTCTCGCCGATCGCCAGCGTCTCCAGCGCCTTGTCCCACTCGCCGCGCGCGACCTGCAGGTCGAACAGCGAATTGAACGGCCAGTCGGCGTTTGATTTCAGGCCGAGCGCTTCCAGTGCGCGCGCTTCCGCTGTTGCGTGATCGCCGCGCTCGGCTGCGGCCATCGCCGACCCGCGCAGGCCGGCAAGATGCCCGCCGGGCAGGCGGGCCAGCTGGCCCCAGGCGCGCTCGGCGCCGGCCCAGTCGTCATTGGCTTCGGCGGCGCGCGCTTCCAGCAGCAGTTTCAGGCGTTCGTCCTCGGCATGCTTCACCGCCTTGCGGGCCAGTTTCAGCGCATTCATGGAATCGCCGGCCTCGGCCGCCAGCAGGCCCTCGGCCAGGGCCATGTTTGCCTTGCGGGCGCGGTTCGACTGGCGCGAGCGGCCAATCTTGCCCGGCAACACGAACAGGCCGCTGATCACCCACCAGGCCGCCGCGACAAGTCCGCCAAACACGATCAGCGCGATGGCGGCGACACCAGAATGCAGCGACACAAGCTCGCCGCGGCTGTCATTGATCACGACACTGCCGGGCAGCGTCACGGCCCAGAAGCCAACAAGGGCGCCGCCGACAATGATCACGAGAATGACGATGAAGAGGAATATCCGGTTCATCAGTTCTGACCCTCCCAATCGATCATGTTCAGCCGAAGGGCTTCGAGGCCCGCTTCAAGTGTGATGCGCCGGTTTGCCGATCCGGTCCAGTCAGCCATGGCGGCCGCCGGTTCGTCGGACAGCGTGCCGAGCGCGCTGACAGCCCCTTCCAGGTCACCTGCGTCCAGCGCCGCCTTGGCGCGCGACAGCATCATCGCTGCGCCGTCTTCCTCGCCCTCGGCGCCGCGCACCGTCACGGCATCGCCGAACATGTTGTTCAGCCAGCCCAGCGCACCTTGTCTCTCGGCAGGCTCCGCCGCGCGCGCCCTGGCAGTGGCCGGGCCGAAGCTTTGCTGCAATTCGGCCAGGGTCGGCGCGCCGGTTGTCGCCACCTCGCCCAGGGTCCGCACCGTCGCCGATTTCGGCATCACGGCCCGCAGCTTGCGATAATCGGATTCGAACGACCCGCCCCGGCGCGATGCCGCCTCTATCGCCGACAGGGCCAGCGCGGCGTCGGCATTGATTTCGGACGCTTCCGCCTTCGCGCGCACCGCCGCCTCATCGTTTCGCATCCGCTCGATCAGGCTTGTCAGTTCAGTCGTGTCCCCGCTGCTGCGCAGCATGTCGGACTCAAGGCTGGCGAGCCGTGTTTCAAGCGCCGTAACCCGTTCCGACAGTGCGCCGAGCGAGCGGGCAAGTTCCGCCGCCGTCGCCTCGCCGCTCGTATCGACTGCTTCCAAGGCATCGAGACGCGTGGACAAGTTCGCCACCGCGTCCCCGCGATCTGAGGCCATCGCCGCATCGAGACGCCTTGACAGGGCATCAAGCTCATCCTGCAGTGGGCTCAGGTCCTGGCTGCCGGAGGCCGCCGAATTCAGGCCCGTGTTCAGCCGCGACTCCATTTCTGCGGCATCCCGGATCACCTTGTTGCGCTCCAGGTCGGCCGCCTCCTGGCCCGCCTTCAATGCGTTGAGTTCCGCCGTCAGCGCCGCAACGTCGCCGCTGTCACCCTTGTCCGGAATCGCCATGGTCGCGATGATACCGATGGCGCCGCCAATACCTGCCGCGATCAGCGCAGCCACGGCCACGCCAAGCCAGCCCGGCCCGGAGCCGTCCGCGCCATTGGAAGGCGTGTCAGCCACGTCATCGAAAGCCGGTTCGAAATCGGCATCGATCGGCTCAGCGGAAGTGACCGGGGTGTCGTCCTCGGAATCGTCGCTCATCTGTCTGTCTGCTCCTCGCAGGCGGGATTTGGAATCACACTGACATATACGTCATCGTCGATCAAAGGTCGCCTTCAGAGGGCCAGCACAGCTGTATCGAGCGCGTCCATCAGGGCTGTCTCATTCGGATGGGCTGCATTGACAATGGCCCGCGCGCCGCACCCGGCCAGCGGCTGGCTGGCAGCGGGCGAAATGGCGACAAAGACAACCCGCGACAGGTCGATTCCCCGCGCTGCGTCACGGAAAGCGGCCGCGCCCTTCGCGGAGTGAACCAGCACCACCACACCCGGCGCCGCGTCCAGCGCGCTGGCGGCTCCGGAGGTGAGGTCCGTGACCGGCACGGTCCGGTAAAGCGCGGCAAACCGCGCATCGAGTCCCGCCTTTTCGAGGGTGGCCACCAGGTCGCCCGCCGCCGCCTCATTCGCAATATGCAGCAGCGCGCCCGTCTGCGCCTCAGGCGCGGCGAGAATCATCGCGGCGAGATCGGCGGCGTTTCCATCGCCTTCCCGCACGTCCTCACCACCGCCCTGCCGTACCGCTGCCGCAGTCGTCTCACCCACACACCACACCGTCAGCGTCCCCACGGCGCGGCGCTCAAGAAAGTAGCGCGCGCCATTGGCGCTGGTGAAAATCAGGTGGCGCACACCGTCCAATTCGAGCCCCGCATCCGGCAGGCTTTCCAGCGTCAGGGCCGGCGACAGGATCGCTTCGTACCCAGCCGCTTTCAGTCGCGCGACTGTTTCGGCCGCTGCAGGTTCGGCCCGTGTCACAATAACAGAAAGGCTCACCAGTCCCCCACGAAAGCAGGCAGTGTTCCTCCAGCCGCCGCACGGATTTCTGCGCCCAGGGCGCGCCCCAGCGCCGTCAGTTGCGCCTCGCTCGCCCCCTTGCGGCACGTGCCGTCGGCCCGCCAGCGTTGCTGCCCGTCCAGCGCCAGGACTTCGCCGACCAACTGCCAGTCCTCGCCCCTGTCAAACAGGTGCGCCGCAATCGGCGTTCGGCAACTGCCATCGAGGGCCGCCAGGAAGGCGCGCTCGGCTGTTGCAGCCGCGCGGGTCTCGGCATGATCTATAAGGCTGAGCGCCTCACGCACGTCGGCCCGGCCATCCTCGCGCGCCACGACGCAGATGATCCCCTGGCCCGCCGACGGCAGCATTTCGTCCATCGCGATCGGCGTGGCAAGGTGCGCCAGCCCAAGCCGCGTCAACCCCGCCATTGCCAGATAGGTGGCGTCCGCCAGTCCTTCTTCCAGCTTGCGCATGCGCGTCGCAACATTGCCCCGGAACGTCACGATCTCGACATCGGATCTCCTGGCCAGCGTCTGCGATTCGCGCCGTAGCGAGGCCGTGCCGACCTTCGCGCCGGGCGGCAGGTCCGATAGACGGTCCGCCTTTGGCGAGAGGAACCCTTCGCGCGGGTCCTCGCGCTCCGGATAGGCCGCGAATATCTGGCCATCTGGCAAGAGGACCGGCACGTCCTTCAGGCTGTGGACGTTGATATCCACCTCGCTACGATCCAGCGCCGTATCGAGCTCACGGGTAAAAAGTCCCTTGCCCCCGGAATTGATCAGGCGTTCGGTGGTCAACTTGTCGCCACTCGTCGTGAACGGGACAATTTCGCCGCGCAGCGCGCCGCCAGAACTCACTTCAAGCGAGGCCGCAATCTGGCGCGCCTGCACCAGCGCAAGCGGAGATCCGCGCGTGCCGATGCGCACGATTTTCTGATCGCTGCGCGCAGCATTGTCGGGAGAGCGGCGTGGGTCTGTCATCACACTCCTCTAGCCGCCATCCACCGGCTTGCCAATTGACAGCGCGCCGCAGAAGGCGATAGGTCGCCTTATCGTTAATCGGAAATAATCTTTGGGAGTTCCCTCATCATGCGCAGTTCAGTTTCTGCCCTCGCCCTCGCTTTTGTCCTGTCCGCCTGTGCCAGCCAAAGCGTCCCCGTCGACAACCTCACCCCTGTCGAGACGGGTGCCTCCGTCGAAGCGCCAGCGGAGACCGCTGAAGAATTGAGCGCGCGCCTGAACACATGGTTCGATGAGAAATATGAAGAGCAGCTGCAATTCAGCCCGATCGGACTGTCCTTTCAGGGGCGCAAGGATAGGAATGACGAAATCGACTGCATGACCTTCGCCTGCCAGGATGAACAACTGGCATGGCAAAAGGCAGCGACCGGGCAAATGGAGGCCTCTTTCGACTATGACGTCCTCTCCGCCGAGGACAAGATGTCCTACGACCTCTGGAAATACCAATACGATCAAGCCGCCGAAGGCGCCGCGTACCGGCATAACGGTTTCGTTTTCGACCAGATGAACGGCATCCAGAACTTCCTGCCGACCTTCCTGATCAGCTTCCACGCCGTCGACACCCCGGATGACATGGCGGCCTATATCAAACGGATCAGCGCAGGCGCCCGGGCATTGCGTGAAGGCATTGACGTCGCGCAGGAGTCGGCCGATCGCGGCGTTCACGCACCCAAATTCGCCTATGAAGGCGTGATCGACCAGTCGAAGAAAATCATCACCGGCGCACCGTTCACTGAAGGTGAAGACAGCGCCATCCTGGCTGACATCAAGTCCGACATTCAGTCGCTCGTCGACGCCGGCAGCATTGACGAAGTGCAGGGCGGCGTCTTCCTCGCCGAAGCTGAAGAGGCCCTCAAGGGCCACTTCCTCGGCGCCTATAATGACATCATCGCCTTCGCCACGGCAGACATGGTCAACTCGCCGGATTCGACCCAGCCCGTCGGGGCCTACCTGCAGCCGGATGGCGCCGACTACTATAATTACCGTCTAAAAACCCAGACAACGACCGCCATGACTGCTGACGAGATCCATGATCTGGGCCTGGCAGAAGTCGCGCGCATACGTGGCGACATGGAGGCCATCAAGGCATCCGTCGGGTTCGAAGGCACGCTGAATGAGTTCTTCACCATGCTGCGCGAAAGCAAGGATGACGACCGCTTCTACTACCCGAACACGGATGAAGGCCGCGCCGCCTATATCGCTGACGCGACAGCCGATATCGACCGGATCAAGGCCGAACTGCCAAACTATTTCGGCATCCTGCCGAAAGCTGACCTTGTCGTGAAGCGGGTTGAGGCCTTCCGCGAACAGGATGGTGCCGCCCAGCACTATTTCCCCGGCACGCCCGATGGCACACGCCCTGGCATCTACTATGCCCACTTGTCGGACATGACCGCCATGCCGAAGCGCGAGCTGGAAGTCATCGCCTATCATGAAGGCATTCCTGGCCACCACATGCAGATCGCGATTGCGCAGGAACTGACCGGCGTGCCGCAGTTCCGGACGCAGGCGAACTTCACAGCCTATGCCGAAGGCTGGGGGCTCTATTCCGAATGGCTCGCCAAGGAAATGCCGGGCACCTATGATGACCCGTATTCGAACTTCGGCCGCCTCGGCTCTGAAATCTGGCGCGCCATCCGCCTTGTCATCGACACCGGCCTCCACTCGAAAGGCTGGACCGAGGAACAGGCTGTTCATTACTTCCTCGAAAACGCAGCGATTACCGAAACGCAGGCGCGCTCGGAAGTGCAGCGCTATATCGTGATGCCGGGCCAGGCGACCGCCTACAAGATCGGCATGATCAAGATCCAGGAACTGCGTGCGAACGCTGAAGCCGAACTTGGTGACAAGTTCGACATTCGTGGCTTCCACGACACCGTACTCGGTGGCGGCGCCCTGCCGCTCGAACTGCTCGAGCGCAAGGTCGATGCCTGGATCGAGGAAGTGAAAGCCGCCTGAGGCCAAACCAGACGTTGGGGCAGGCCTTGCCACGGGCCGGGCCTGCCCTACGCTTGCCCCTGCAAAGGGAGCGAGCATATGAACCTGACTTTCAGCCCTGAGACCGAGATTTTCCGTGCCACAGTGCGGCAATTCTTCGAAACCGAATTTCCCGCAGACATCATCGCGAAGAACAGGTCGGGCAAGCCGCTCACGACCGAAGACATCCGCCGTTCGGAAATGGCGCTCGGCGCGAAGGGCTGGCTGGCCAGCGCCTGGCCGGCCGAGTTTGGCGGCCCCGGCTGGTCGGTTGAGGAACAATACGTTTTCGATGAAGAGCTTGAACGCGCCGGCGTGCCGACAGTCACGCCGATGGGCGTCGTCTATGTCGGCCCGGTGCTCTATACATTCGCGTCCGACGACCAGAAGGCCAAATGGCTGCCGGGCATCCGCGACGGCTCGGTTGGCTGGGCCCAGGGCTATTCCGAACCGGGCTCGGGCTCCGATCTCGCCTCATTGCAGTTCAGTGCCGTCCTGGAGCACGGAACGTACACTTTGAACGGGCACAAGATATGGACGTCAGCCGCCCAGCATGCCGACTGGATCTTCCTGCTCGCGCGCACCAGCAATGAAGGCAGGAAGCAGGAGGGCATCACCTTCATCTGCTGCCCGATGGATGCGCCCGGCGTCACGCTCATCCCGATCATCACGATTGATGGCAAGCATGTCCTCAACGAGGTCCTGTTTGACAATGTGAAAGTGCCGGAAGACTATCGGATCGGCGACGAGGGCAAGGGCTGGTCCTATTCCCAATACCTGCTCGGCTTCGAGCGCACGTCCTATGCCCGTATCGGTGGCAAGCGCGCCATGCTGCGCCACGCGCGCGAGCTGGCCACGGCCATGCCCGATGGCGGCAATCACAGGCTGATCGACGATCCGGCCTTCGCCCGGAAGCTGACTGATGCCGAAATGGCCGTCGACGGGCTCGAAATGACGGTCTTCCTTGTCCTGTCTGGGCTTTCGTCGGGCGGATCTCCGGGCAACGAAGCCTCGACAATCAAGATCCTGGCGACCCAGACCCACCAGCAGATCACCGAGCTTTTCCTCGATACAGCGGCCGCCTTTGCCCAGCCGGGCTTCAGTGCCAATGCGTCGGACATCGGCCTGCCTCTCCATGCTGCGCGGGACGTCTCGGCCTATTTTGCCGGGCGCGCCCAGTCGATCTATGGCGGCACGAATGAAATCCAGCGCACCATCATCGCCCGCAAGGTCCTGGGGCTCTAGCGCCGGACTGTCGCCGCTGCAGCGAAAAAGCTGGTTGCAGACAGGACCAGGGACATGACGCCGTTCCAGCCTGCCATCGACAGGCCGAGAATGTAGAATGGCGCTGCCGTGCAGTCTGCCACATGGAAAGACTGGTTCAGGTCCTTCACGGCGAACGGATCGATCATGGCAGCGGCGGCACATCCTGCTGGCGGGGGAAATATCTGCCATTCCACCCCCGCATGGTAGGCCGCCACGACAGCCCCAACCCCGAACACCAGCCCGATCAGCACATTAAGCGCCACCAAAAACCGCTGCTTCGGCCAGATTTTCCAGATAGTGAGACCGGTGAGCGTCATGGCGATCAGGGCCCAGTAGACTTCCCGCTGGCGCAGGCATAGCGGGCATGGCGGAAGATGGCCGAACCGTTCGAATGCATGCGCTGCAGCAAGCATGAACGCCGACATGACCGTGGCGGCAACCGGCCACGTCCAGTCCTTGATGAGCATTTCCAGTTTCAACATGGGACCACTAACACCGCTTGGCCCACCGCCCACAATGCGGCGCAGCGTCACGATCCGGTGAGCGTGCTCAGGCCGAGCGCAACAGCCGTCAGAAGGCCCATGATCCAGGCCGAGCCGATGACCATTCCGCCAATTACCATCAGGCCATCTTTCTGCATCAGGCCGAAGCTGGCGAGCGCGACGCCGAAGCCGGGCACGGTATTGGTCATTGGCAATGGAACGAGGATCGAGGCGCTGAACAGGCAGAGGAAGAAGCCGATCACGCGTTCAGACTTCTTGCCCGTAATCCGGGTCAGGCGCGGCTTGGCAAAGGTTTCGATCCAGCCGAGCCATTTACGCCCGCCGGTCGCCATTTGAGACAGGCCCTTGCCGTCAATTTTGCGCTGGCCGAACTTCTCGGGCATCCACGGTTGTTCCCGGCCAGCGACCATCTGCCCCGCCAGCGCCATCATGGGCAGCGACACGACCTGCGGCACGCCGTAGAGGAACGGGATACAGCAGGGCAGCGCGAGGAAGAAGAGCCCCGCGCCGAACGCGCTTTCGTCAAGCTGGTCCATGATTTCGTGCAAAGTGAACCCCTCTTCCGGCGCGCGCGCGGCCATGGCCTCAAGGGTTTGCAGCAGGGTGCGCTCGGCGGGGATCGAAGCAGTTGTCATGCGCGCCGTGTTACCGATCTTTGCCAGCGGCGTCGAGACGATTGACAGCACATGCTGCCATGCGGCAGGAGAAGCCTTCCCTGCAAAGGGCCTCTGTGGCGGAACTGGTAGACGCGACGGATTCAAAATCCGTTTCTGGTGACAGAGTGCCGGTTCGAGTCCGGCCAGAGGTACCAAGGGAAAGCAGTATTTTTCTATATAATTCAATGTTTTAAGTTTGGGTCGTTTGGACTTCTGGTACACGCGCTGGTACACGGGAGACGAACGTGAAGGTTGTTGTGCTGCATCTGATCAAGCGTGAGGGAAGGCTCTATTTTCGACGCCGCGTCCCTGAGGAGCTACGGGAGATCGTTGGTCAGCGTGAGTGGAAAGTCTCACTGAAGCTGAAGGTGGGACAGGAAGTGGACGCCCTGCCGCTTGTGCGCAAGCTCACGCGCCAAACAGACCAGATGATCCGGGATGCCGAACACCAAGCTGCATCAGGTCTGCCTCGGGCCGAGATGGCCGAAGCGGTGAATGAGTGGGCCCGGCGAAACGAGTATCTCAAAGGCGGCAGAGGACGGCTCGAGAGAGATCACGAACCATCCGAGCTGGACCATGAAGTCGAAGCGATCCTCAAACGAACCCTGTTGCGTGCTGCCAAGCGGCATGAAGATGAGCTGAGTGAAGACGACTTCACGCCGGAAGACCAACTGAAACTCAAGGTTTTGCGTAACGGTGAGCGCGTCGTCGTGCCCTGTACGATCCGCATGGCCGAGGAACACTACAAGAAGCGCAAACGGGGAGCGTACAACAAATCAGAGGCTGTAGCGGTTGATCAATTTGTCGATTTCGCTGGGGACCTCCCCATCGCCGATATCCGTCGAGTGCAGGTTCAGGACTGGTTCGACCACCTGCAGGACACTAGAGGCCAGGGCCTGTCGACCGTGAAGAGGCGATTGAATTCTATGCGCGCCATCGTCAACAAGGCGATCAAGGACATGGACCTCGACATCAAGAACCCGTTCGCGGGCCATGATGAGCTGAAGCATCAAGCCTCCTCAAAGGATCGCCTGCCATTCCATTCGTCGCATCTGGTGCTGCTCAATGCTCACTTGAATTCTGCGCGCGTGAAGCCCGAGACCCGGTTGATAATGACTCTGATGCTGGAGACGACCTTCGGAATCAGTGAAGCGGCGGGGCTAGACTGGTCTGATGTGTATCTCGACGAGCCAATTCCTTATTTGAAGATGAGACCCAACGCTTACCGAGGACTTAAGAACGATTCCCGGCCGAGGGATTTCCCACTGGTGGGAAATGCACTGGAGCTACTCAAAGCTCATCAGAAGGCATCCAAAGCGCCGACCGGGCCCCTCTTTTCCGAAAGCGCACGCAACTTCCATTCCCTATCAGCTCGTCTCAATAAGATGATCAGAGCCGCGGGGATACCGAAGTCACAGCTGCTGACCGCCTATTCTTGCAGGCATACGTTCGAAGAAGGCATGAAGGTGGCGGGCGTGGACCGAGGCCTGCAGAAATACCTAATGGGCCATGCCGATGGCGAGATGATTGACAAGTATGGAGCCCCCAGGCCTCTCATGGAACGCCTCAAGCACGCCGTCGAAGTCGCCCTATCTGAGCGCGGCAACGTCGACCTAGCCAACTACCCCGCTGAAGTCCTTGCCAACTGATAGTCTGTCACGAAAAGGCGACACGGGGCTGATCGATCGTGCGGCACTAGCAAGCCATGTCCCAGGCTATTCCGCTTCTCGGGAAGGTTGATGAAGTTCTGTACGATCCGCAGCTGCTGAAGGTGGGTGAAAGAGAATAGGATCCATTGGTCGCGACTGGCCATTGCGCCGATGACATGGTGTAGATGGAGCCGCAACAGAATCAATTAGATAGGGACTTTTTGAATGGCCGTACAAGCGTCGGAGCAGATCAAGTCGCTCTCCTCTTTCGTCTGGTCGGTTGCCGAGGTCCTGAGGGGCGACTTCAAGCAGTCTGACTATGGCAACATCGTACTACCTTTCGTGGTGCTCCGGCGCCTCGACTGCATTCTGGATTCGTCCAAGCAAGCCGTGCTTGAGGCGGCTGAGAACCTGCCCAAGAACATCGATGAACAGACGCGGGATCTGATGCTGCTAGATGCGGTGGGCGGCGATGTGAAGGTCTACAACCTCTCCCGCTTCACCCTGGACACACTCAAGAACCAGGACCCGGGCCAGCTCTATGACAACCTGGTCGAGTATGTGACCAAGTTCTCTGCTAATGTCCGCGACATCTTCATCGAGAAGTTCCTGTTCATCGACCAGCTGAAGCGACTGAGAGACGCAAAGATCCTCTGGCCGGTGTTCGAGCGGTTCACGCAGATCGACCTCCACAAGGACGTCATCTCCAACCTGGAAATGGGCTATCTGTTTGAGGAACTAATCCGCAAGTTTTCGGAGATATCCAACGAGACGGCGGGGGAGCACTTCACGCCCCGCGAGGTGATCCGCCTCATCGTGGATCTCTTGGTCGCCACAGAGGAAGAGCGGCTAACAGGCAAGGGCGTGATCCGGCAGGTCTATGACCCGGCAGCAGGCACGGGCGGCATGCTGTCGCTGACGGAAGAGGCCCTCAAGGCACACAACCCTGATATTCGTGTCGAGCTCTACGGGCAGGAGATCAACCCCCAATCCTTTGCCATCTGCCGGTCAGACATGCTGGTGACGGGGCACGACCCTGACCAGATCGCCTTCGGGAACACGCTGACCGAAGACGCCCACAAGGCCCGAAAGTTCCACTACATGCTGTCCAACCCGCCCTATGGGGTAGACTGGAAGAAATATCGCGAGCCCATCGAGCAGGAAGCCAAGGAGCTAGGTATAGATGGCCGCTTCGGGGCCGGGACGCCGCGCATCTCTGATGGTCAGCTCCTTTTCCTGCAGCACATGATCTCCAAGATGCGGGATGACGAGGCAGGCTCGCGTATCGGCATCGTCATGAACGGTTCGCCGCTGTTCACGGGCGGTGCAGGCTCTGGCGAGAGCGAGATTCGCCGCTGGCTGCTGGAGAATGACTGGGTCGATGCGATCATCGCGCTGCCGACTGACCTGTTCTACAACACGGGCATTCAGACCTATGTCTGGCTGCTGACGAACCGGAAGGCAAAGGAGCGCCAAGGAAAGGTGCAGCTGATTGATGCCTCTGGCGAGCAGTTCTGGAAATCCATGCGCAAGAGCCTCGGCTCCAAGCGCCGAGAGATTCCCGACGAGGCACGGGAAGAAATCACGCGGCTCTATGCGGCCTTCGACAAGGCGGATGAGCGTGTCTCGAAAGTGTTCGACACGACCGACTTTGGGTATCGCGAGGTCCGTGTTGAGCGACCGCTTAAGCTTGCCTTTGCGGTAACGGCTGAAGCGCTTGAATCCCTGCGCGAAGCAAAGCCCTTCCTCAGGCTTGACGAGGCAGACCAGGAGCGGATTCTAAGGGCGCTGGAGGCGCTTCCAAAGGGTGAGCGGTGGCTGGATCGCGACGCCTTCGAAGCGGCGCTCTCGGGCGTCCTGAGCGCTTCTGAAGCGAAGATTGGTGCGTCGGTCAGGAAGGCGATCCTGTCTGCCCTGTCTGAGCGTGACGAGGACGCCAAGACCTGCACCGACACGCACGGCAACCCTGAAGCCGACACGGACTTGCGCGACCATGAACTGGTGCCGCTGAGCGAGGATTGGCGGGACTATGTGAAACGCGAGGTGCTGCCCTTTGTAGCGGATGCTTGGGTGGATGAATCATACACGGATGCACAGGATGGTGATGTCGGGCGCGTTGGGTATGAGATCAACTTCAACCGTTACTTTTACAAGTACGTGCCACCCCGCCCGCTCGAAGTGATCGATGCTGAGTTGAAGGCGCTGGAGGCTGAGATAGCCGGGCTGCTGCAGGAGGTTGTTGAGTGATCACACTCCAAGAACGCGTTCACGGTGCTCCACGACCCGATCACTGGCAGTTGGACAAACTCCAACAGGTGTTCCGCGTCCGCCGCGGCAACAAAAACACCGGTATGAAGGAAGATAATCTTTTATCGTTGAGCTACGGACGGATTATCCAGAAAGACATCGAAACCGCTGACGGTTTGCTGCCCGAGAACTTTGAGGGGTATCAGATTGTAGAACCCGGCAACATCATTCTCAGACTGACAGACCTCCAAAATGATAAGCGCAGTCTGCGGCAGGGTCTCGCAACACAGCGCGGCATCATAACCTCTGCATATGACGCCGTTGAGATACGGCGCGACAACGATCCCCGCTTCTGGTTCTATTCTTTGCTCGCGCTTGATCTGGCAAAACACTACTACTCACTCGGCGGTGGCGTTAGGCAATCTGTGAAGTTCGCGGACTTCCCCAATGACTGGGTCTATCGCCCCGACCTCGCCACCCAACGCCAGATTGCCGACTTTCTGGACCGTGAGACCGCAAGAATAGACCTGCTGATCGAGAAAAAGCAGCGGTTGGTGGCGTTGCTGGGGGAGAAATATTTTGCCGCTCTGGAAAGTGCTACGTTCCCGGTGGATACGCCATCAAACGAACTGATCCCGTTCCGCTGGATTTGTCGGATCGCAGAGGGTCAGGTGGACCCGACGTCTGAAAAATGGCGAAGGCGAGTTCTCATCGCGCCTAACCACATCGAGACCAAAACAGGACGTTTGCTGGGCTTGGAAACGGCGGAAGAACAAGGTGCGATCAGCGGCAAGTATTCTTTTGGCGCGGGCACGGTCCTCTACAGCAAAATCCGTCCCGCCCTCGCCAAGTCATGTATCGCGCCTAGCGCAGGCATGTGTAGCGCGGATATGTATCCAATCAAGCCCGACAAGCGCTTGCGCCCAGAGTACCTGCTGATGCAATTACTCTCCGCCCGCTTCACAGATTGGGCCAATCTCGAGTCGATGCGCGTGGCGATGCCCAAGATAAATCGTGAAACACTTGGCGGTTTCCGCATAAGGGTCCCCAGCCTCGATGCGCAGGAAGCATATATTTGCTCGTTTGCTAAAGACCGCGGCAAGTTTGAGGCGACAACTGATAAGATCAACTCCTCCATCGACCGCCTCAAAGAATACCGCTCCGCCCTCATTACTACCGCCGTCACAGGCCAGATAGACGTCAAGAGTTGGAAGGGACAGGGAAAGTCTGAACGATGTCTCAATGAAACTCTCAGTGAGGCTTCATGATGAATTCTCCATCATCATTCCGCTGTGAAATTCTTGGTACTGAAGTTAACGATCTTCAACGCGACCTGCGGGTTGCTGACGAGTTCCACACCAAATTTCACATCCACGCGTTCTCGCGCAGTTTTACGGTAGGAATGTACTTTGAAGAACATCCGCCGCCACATTTTCATGTGATGAAGGACGGAGAGGGCATGTCGTTCTCAATATGTGATTGTAGCGTAGTGGATGGATCTGCCTTTACCGGAAAGCAGTTGAAGATAATTCGTAAGTTCTGGTCCACGCATCGAGACATGCTTATCCAGAGGTGGAACGACAGCCGACCTGATGGATGCCCTGTTGGCAAGTTTCAGTCCGAGTGGTGCCGATGAAAAATCTATCTCGTCGCAACCTCCACACGGAGCGTGTTGTCCAGGAACACCTGGTTGAGCAGCTGATCAGCCTGCAGGGCTATAGAAGGGGTGAGCCGACCGACCATGACCGCACATTGGCGGTGGATCGCGGCCTCCTGGTTGAGTTCCTCTCCAGTTCCCAACCAGAAGAGTGGGCAAAGCTGGTCGACCACTATGCAGGGCAGGCGGAAGAGACGCTGTTCTACCAATTGGCGCGGGCACTCAAGGACCGGGGGGCGCTGGATGTCCTTCGCCGCGGCCTGACACTCGTGCCACGAATCAAGTTCAGCCTTTGCTTCTTCAAGCCAGCTTCTGCGCTCAACCCGGACCTTGTCCGCAAGTTCGAGTCAAACATCCTGTCGGTCATCGAGGAGGTTGAGTACAGCACCAAGCATGGTGGGCGCATCGATGTCGTGTTGTATGTGAACGGCCTGCCTGTTGCGACAATGGAGCTGAAGAACCACCTCACCGGCACGACACACAAGCACGCAGAGAAGCAGTACAAGACCGACCGCTCGCCAACAGGAGAGCCGCTGCTAACCTTCAAGCGCGGCGCACTGGTCCACTTCGCGATCGACCAGGACTATGTCTCGATGGCCACGCGCCTGATGAACGGGAAGACGCGATTCCTGCCGTTCAACCGGGGCCGGGATGGCGGCGCGGGGAACCCGGACATCGAGGGCGAGTTCCGGATTGCCTACCTCTATGCGGACCAGGCAGCGGGCAAGGCCGTGCTTGGGCGTGAGATCCTGCTCGACATCATCGGGCGGTTTGTCTTCCTCGAGCGGGAAGAGAAAGAGCGCGACGATGGCACGACCGTAATCGAGGAGACCCTTATCTTCCCACGCTTCCAGCAGCTGGATGCAGTGCGTAAGCTGATGGCGCACGCAAAGGCGCTTGGGCCTGGACAGAACTACCTGATCCAACACTCGGCTGGGTCGGGCAAGTCAAACACGATTGGCTGGGCGGCGCATCAAGCCGTCAATCTCCACACCGATGCGGATGAGCCGGTGTTCCACACAGCGATCATCGTGACGGACCGCCTTGTGCTTGACCGCCAGCTGCAGAAGACCGTAACGGACCTGGAGCAGACACCCGGTGTGGTGAAGACCATTGACGGCACATCGCGCCAGCTGAAGGCAGCCATCGAGGGCGGCGCGAAGATCATCGTAACGACTATCCAGAAGTTCTCCACTGAGCACCTCAAGGTCGTCTCTAGCCAGGCCGATCGCCGCTTTGTCGTGATCGTGGATGAGGCGCACGGGTCACAATCAGGGAGATCAGCCCAGGCATTGTCCCAAGCCCTCACACGGGAAGAGGAAGAACTGCCGCCCGATGCCCTGGAGGAAGTCATCGCGGCTTACCAGCGCGAGCGAGGCCCCCAGTCAAACATCTCCTACTTCGCCTTCACGGCCACGCCGCGCAATGTCACCCTGGAGCGCTTTGGAACCAAGGGACCAGACGGACTGCCCCAGCCATTCCACCTCTACTCCATGCGGCAGGCGATTGAGGAAGGCTTCATCCTCGACGTGCTGCAAAACTACATGACCTACAAAGCGTACTACGCGCTGGAGAAGGCCATCGAGGACGAACCGAAGTTCCAGGGGAGCACAGCGCAGCGCAAGGTGGCGAAGTTTGCCAAGCTGCACCCCACAGCCATCGCGCAGAAGGTCGAGGTTATCGTCGAGCACTTCCGCCGCCATGTGGTGCAGGAGCTCGATGGACATGCGAAGGCCATGGTGGTGACCGGGAGCCGCGAGGAGGCGTTCCGCTATCACCGCGCCATCGAGCACTACATCAAGGAGAACGGCTATCCCCTGGGGGCGCTGGTGGCCTTCTCAGGTGACCTAGAGATCGACGGGCACAAGTACACCGAGGCCGAGATCAACGGCTTTGCCGAGACGGAACTGACCAAGCGCTTCGACAAGGGGGACTACCATGTCCTGGTGGTGGCCGAGAAGTATCAGACCGGCTTCGACCAGCCGAAGCTGTGCGCCATGTATGTCGACCGGAAGCTCTCAGGGCTCCAGGCCGTGCAGACCCTGTCACGCCTGAACCGGACCAAGTCAGGCAAATCACGGACCTATGTGCTAGACTTCCAGAACACGATTGAAGACATCCAGAACGCCTTCCGGCCCTACTTCGAGACGACCAGCCTGGAAGCCAACTCCGACCCCAACCAGATCTACATCCTGCAGGATCGCATCAAGGGTTTCGGTTTCCTGGACCAGGCCGAGATCGACCGGTTCGCCGAGCTGTACTACGCGCGCAAGCTGACCGCTCAGGACAGGATTGCGATCGAGGCGCTTATTCGTAATGCAGTGGCCCGGTTCGAGGCCGAAGAGGAGGAGGCCCAGCAGGAAGAGTTCCGGCAGCTTCTTAAGAGCTACCAGCGCTTCTACACCTTCCTGGCTCAGATCATGGCTCTGGGAGATCCGGACCTGGAGAAGCTCTACGAATACGCCAGCTGGCTCTCCCGCCTGCTGCCTGGACGCGAGCCACCAGAGGACATCGAGATCACTGACGAGATGCTGCGGCTGCAGGCGTTCAAAGTGGAGCAGAAGGAAAGCGGGAAGGCATCTCTGTCTCCTGGCGATGAGGCGAAGCTGACACCTATCAGCGAGTTCGCGGCAAAGCCCTTCACCGAGGAGGAAGAGAAGTCGCTCTCGGAAATCATTGAGGCGTTCAACTCCAAGCACGGCACCGAGTTCTCCGAGTCCGACTTCCTGCGGTTCGAGGCCGTGAAGGATAAGATCCTCGATGCGGACATGATCGCTACTCTGTTGAACAACCCGCCTGATGTTTCGAAGGGGGCCTTCGACCAGGCCTTCTACAAAGGCGCCATACGGGCCTTCCAGCGAGACCGTGAGATGCAGAACATCATCCTGAGCGATCCGGAAGCGAGGGACCGGGTGTTCGCGCTGATGTTCTCGAGAGCGTTGCGGCAGGTGCGGGAGACGCCGCTATAGGAGAGAAGCCCTTCGTTGTGTACCAATAGCCCCCAACCAACCCGGAACAAGCCATTGCTTAACTGGCTTGTATGGTAAGCCCTGCGCCTCCCCCTAGGCACTGAGGTTTACCTTGAGTGATATTACCATCGATACCGCCTCAACGGATATCACCACAGTCAACCCAAGATACCTCAGCCCCACTCAGTCAAGCATAGCGTCCCTCCGAACATGACCTCCCGACAGAAGTCCCGCCCCTGGGACCCCACCACTATAGCCCTCTCAGACAATGGTCTCCGACTTGTTGAAAGTGCAGTCGAGGCACAGATCCGTGCAAGGTTTGACCGCCAAGAAAGCATTGGCAAAATGGCGAGGCGAAATAGCGGGCCGAACTTGTACAAAGAGCAAAGGACGGTTGGTGCGCTCATCCTTGACGCACTGGCTCACCATCTCTGTGATGTCCCTGAACCATTGGTGATCCGACTCGACAAGAACTGGCTGTCTGGCGGCCCTCCTGAAGTGACCGCCAGGAACCGAACGGTAAACGACAGAGTCTATGACCTCGAACAGGCTGGATGGTTGGAGGTCAATCGATCTGGGCTATTGAACAATCGATATGTGACCGAGTTGGGCGCAGGCCCCGCGCTGGTGGATGCGGCGAAGCTCCACTCAGTGTCGGTGGAAGATATTGGAGTCGAGCAGGCACCTGCCGAAGTGGAACTCAGGGGTGTCAAGCCAGCAAACATTAATGAGCAAAGGGAAGTCATTGCCTTCACAATGACGCCTCTAACGCTGGGGATTTTAGATCGGCTCCACGCATTGAACGATTGCCTGCACCGCGCGCGCCTTGGCAACGCCCCCGCGGGAGACGTCAGGATCGACCTTAGGCGTCGTCAAGTTTCCCGTGCGTTCCTGGATGGATCATTCGAGCGAGGTGGGCGACTTGCCGGGTCAGCGTTCTGGCTAAACCTGCGCAAAGATGTTCGGCGCTCCTCTCTGACCATTGACGGAGAACCCATAGCTGAGATCGACATCCAGGCTGCCATGCCATCGATCGCCTATGCGCTTGAAGGCATAAGACCCGACTTTGATCCCTACACGTTGCGTTCGCCACTCGACATTCCCCGAGACGCCGTCAAGATTTGCCTGATGCAAATGCTGTGGAAGCCCATCACCAGAAGGTCACGTCTGTCGCCAGGCGCCCGGTCCGCTGTTCCTACGAAATATGTTGCCGGACAAGTGTTCGAGTTCATCAGGCGCCACAACGAACCCATTGCGCATCGACTGGGAGCACCTATCCCCTGCGGGGCGGAGCTGATGTGGCACGAAAGCGAGATCATTATCGCGGCCACGATAGCCTGCTATAGAGCGGGCTTCTCTGCACTACCTCTACATGACGCCCTGCTTGTACCATGCAGTCAGGCAACAGTCGCGGCCAGTCTGCTAAGCGGCGCCTTCGAGGAGCGACTGGGTGTGGCGCCGACCATAAAGTCTGAATTGTTCGACGGAAGCGCTGCGGAAGAAACCCTCCATGCCTAAGGGAACCAATGTCAGCAAACGAGCCCTGCAGCCAAATCATATGTTCTCCTATTGCCGAGTGATCGGGTGTGGACAACCAGCTCGTGCCGGGACGACCAAGGGGCTGGATACACGGTTCTGTCGGAAGCATGCGGACCACTACAGCCGTCACGGGAGCCCATACAAACGATCTTACACTGCCAATGAGATAACCCTATATCGCAAGATTGTCAGAGCGCGGCTCAAGGTGAACCGTGAGGATCGCTGGGTCACGAATGCGCTCGATCGCATCAATGGGCTGTATGCGCGCTCGGGGCCTCATGTGGAAGCATTTCGTCTTGCGGGCATGACACCTTCGGAACGATCGCGGAAGGCCTGGGCAAGACTTAGGGAGGCCTCTGTGGACCCTCTGAGAGTACTTGAAGCATGGCTTGTGGTTGAGCTTGCAGTTCGCCTGGATAGTCAGCCCGATGGCAGCCCCGAGTTCAAGCGCGTTCAAGGGGCAAAGCTCCTCCACAGGCTTGCCTCAGGATCCCACAAGCGTTGGGAACGAGAGGTGCCAAGGCGCATCGCAAACCACTTCACAACTGAAACGGCGGTGACGGAGCTTCACAAGTATCCTCACAGCCGCGGGAAGGTCTTGCGCTACCTAGGGCGCGATCTGGAGGAGGCTTGCGCGTTGGTGGTGTCGCAGCACATTGGGGCGTTGGTGGAAATCGCCCAAGCTGACGGAGACTGAACTCGACGTCCCCTCGGTGCAGACGCGGTGACGTTCGATCAGTCGCCCCTACAATAGGGGCCCAATACCTGCCTTCTGCGAAAGTTCGATCTCAAGGTCCGGCTATGGACTTCTAGCGAGCGTGATCGGCCTTGATGCGCTGAACGCTTGATCGGCTCACTCCAGTCTCATTTGCAACCTGAACTTCTGTTTTCCCTTCGCTCAACAGCTTGATCACCGTGTCGGCCTTCATACGTGCTGTGGGCTTCCTCCCAGTGTACTTTCCCGCAGCCTTCGCCTTCGCGATTCCTTCTCGTTGGCGCTCCAGCATAATCTCCCGTTCGAACTCCGCGACAGACCCGAGGATGCCAAGCATCAGCTTGCCAGTTGCGTTGGACGTGTCGAGATCCATGGCGAGGATGCGAAGGGAGGCTTGCTTGGCGCGGACCTTGTCGACGATGTCCATTAGGTCTCGTATGGAGCGCGCCAGCCTATCCAGCTTCGTGACGAGGAGAGTGTCCCCATCGCGAAGGTAATCGAGCGCCTGTGACAGCGCATCTCGGCGACCTTTCGCAGACGTCTGTTCGGTGAACACCTTCTCAGCGCCAGCCGCCTTCAAATCTCGGATCTGAGCCTCAAGCCCTGCCGCCTGGTCTACCGTTGATGTCCGTGCGTAACCGATGATCATGTTGAATCTCCAAGCTTCATTAGCTTATAGACCCTATGATGCTTTCGGCTTCAAAAGTCAAATACCACTCTTTTGACGCCCTATTGCAGGGAGTTCTGGAGGCTTCTCTAGGGCATGGTCTATTGAATCCACCCGGCTGTCCAATGGGTCGTTCCGTTCGAGATTGATCCACACAAGAGCAGGTTAACCGCGAGCGAAGGTCACCAAGTGAAGCCGCCTTGCGCGTAAGCGCGCAGAAGAGTCAGCAATCAGACTTGCCAGCCAAGCTTCGGTAGAGCTTGTCAGCATGCCCACCAAAGTGGTGCTATCACTTAGCGACATTCTCAACGTCGAATGCCTCGTTGATCTGCTTTTGGATATTGGACCCGTCCCATCGACTTCCTTGAACTCCGGTCAACGGGCCCTTGCGAACAGAGTACTTGGTGAAAGGTATGCCATCGTCTCTGCGATACTTGTTCAAGCTGAGACCGTTTCGATCTGAGTTCGCGACTAATCCACGAACGATATCAGAAAGATTCACCACACGTCGCGGCTCACGGATACTGATCAGTGCGACTGATCTTTGAAGGGAAGAATCGATACTCTCGTCTGCCTCAAGGAAGCGCTCTCCAAAACCTGAGCCGATGGCGAAGGTCCGCTTTAAGTCGGGCTGAATGAAATCGAGATTTGAAAGCGCGCGACACAAGTTGATAGCACGGTCGTCCGAAAGCGTCGTGTTTGTTTTCGCTTCGACTTCGATCTGATCTGCTGAGGCGAGACCTATGCAGAACAACATTCTGCTTGGCGACACGAAGTCCCGAACGAAATCGCGATTCAGTGCTTTCTCTATACCAACCGGATCGCCGTCCACATTTTCAAAATGGGTCGAACTGTAATTCTCCCATGAAAATCGACCCGACATTATCAAAACATCAAGGCTGGTTTCCGTGGCATCCGGATAAAGAAGCGACATTTCCCGGGATATCGCGTCACCATCAACAGCCAGCGGCTCTCCCATTTGAACCAATATTTCCTCAGGTGGTCCGTCCGAAGCATTTCCTGGTGTGGGGAGCAGATCAGAAACGGGTATTCGCGCGACAGTTTTTAGATTACGAGTTCTGATATTCAGTTGCTCCAACTGCAACTGCGGTGAAGGGCTTATCCTCTCAAGGTATGCTGTTCGGAATGTAGCATCCAACAACCAGAACTTACTGCTCCATCCCAGAAGCCCGATCAGCGTTAGCCCAACGAAGGAGCCCCAAACCAACCAAGCGACTGTGAGGTGGGGAGGGAAATAGCTGAAGAACTCCTGTATCATTTTGAATACTCGCTGCCTCAACCACCGCAATAACCAATTGCGTACGGCCAAAATGAAGTTGGTGTGCATGTTGCCAATCCATTCGATCGCCGCGAATCAGATCGAGTATACAGGATGGAATAGCGCCGGACGAATCTCACCCCTTGGCAGTTCGACGCCTCCCCACCCAACGAGCACTGAGGGCAGCACCTATTTGAATTAGGTCCGGCCCAGCAAATCATACGCCATCTTACAGTGGGGTGTTGGCAGAAGGGCTTGATGGCGCCCCGCCTTCACAACAACCCTCTATGGTCGCTTAGACACATCGCGCTTTGAGTGTCGCGTTGAAGACCAGCGACTTGCGAGATCGCAGACGGCAGTCAAGGATCTAGCGACCGACTCGCGGATTCTTCACTGACCAATCTTGTAGGGAGCACGGGGGGGGATGACACTCAGCGAGTGTTCATAACTGCCACTCACATTTTTGAACCAAAATCCAATCACTTGCTTGGCTCGCGATAGAAATTGGTACACGATGGGGGCTTACATACTGTGTGCCACCAGACGTCCGGAGATTTCAATCATTGATTTTTATGGGTATTTTTAGGCTTCCAAACTAGCTTTCAGTCCGGCCAGAGGTACCACCCGGACCTGGCGAGAGTTAGAACTGGAAGTAGATGAAGGGGCGGTAGCCAAGCGGCACGAAGACGATGGCGATGGCTGCCATGGCACCATAGGTCACCGCAAACCGGTTGGGCCTGAGGCGTTCGATCATTTCCTGTGCGCCGAAACGGTGCGACAGCCAGTGTACCAGGCCCAGGCCTGCCAGAAGGGGCCAGACGGCGATAGGCAGCACATTGTCGCCCGGCGACGACCAGGTGAGGTAGGTGCGTGAGATCGCCAGCGCCTCGCCGAAGTCTGCCGCGCGGAAGAAAATCCAGGCCAGGTTCACCCAGTAATATGTCACGGCCCCGCCAATGAAGCCGCCGAGGAGCCCCATTGCCGGCACGCGGCGGGCAACGAGGTTGTTCCAGCCCCGCTGCACAATCAGCGCGATGCCGTGCAGAAACCCCCAGATCACAAAATTGAACGAGGCGCCGTGCCACAACCCGCCCAGCACCATTGTCGTCATCAGGTTGACGTCTCGCCGCCCGTTGCCGCGCCTGTTGCCGCCCAGCGGGATGTAGAGGTAGTCGCGCAACCAGGATGACAGGCTGATATGCCAGCGGCGCCAGAAGTCCTGTATGTCGGGCGACAGGTAGGGCGAGTCGAAGTTGGCCCGGAACTTGTACCCAAGCAGGCCCGCACACGCGATCGCCATGTCTGAGTAGCCCGAGAAATCGCAATAGATCTGGATGCCGTAGAGCAACACGCCAGCGACAACCTGCGAGGCGGCAAAGGACGACGGGTCGGCGAAGATGACGTCGACATATTGCGCGATATTATCGGAGATGCAGGCCTTTTTGATGAAACCGATCAGGAAGAGTGTGAGGCATGCCCGAACACTGACATCCGCCCATTTCCGCGCTGTATCCATCTGCGGGATAAATTCGGAGGCCCGCACGATCGGGCCTGCGACGAGTTGCGGAAAGAAGGCGATGTAGAAGGCGACATCCAGAAACGAGCGGCGCGCACCGATATCGCCGCGGTGTGTGTCGACCATGTAGGAGATGGCCTGGAACGTATAGAAACTGATCCCGACCGGCAGGACCAGGTTCAGCGTCACCGAACCTGCGCTGAAACCCATGAGGCCGGCAAAATCGACAAAGCTGTCGGCAAAGAAGTTGAAATACTTGAACACGCCAAGCACGCCGAGCGACGCCGTGATCCCGGCCGCAAGCGCGAGTTTGCGGGTCCTGTCTCCCGGCGGATAGCGGTTCGCTGCCTCGCCGACGAGATAGCTGATCACGGTGATCAAGAGGATCAGGCCGAGAAAGCGCCAATCCCACGCGCCATAGAACACATAGGACGCCAGCGTCAGGACCCGCTTGCGCCAGAGATTGCTGCGCAGCGCCCACGCCAGAGCGAACACGATACCGAAAAACAGGAAAAAGCGCGGCTCAACGAATAGCATGCTGTGCTCCCGCATCGGACCGCTTCAGTTCGCTGCACAATCCAGCGCCCACGACCCGGCTGAGCGCCCGGGCGCCGGCTTCGCCATAGTGGCTGTGATCAAACCACAGGCCGCGTTCAAAAAGGTCAGGATAGGCGTCCGGCCGATTGAAATTCAGCACCGGCAGGTCAGGCGCGATGCGTGCAAGCTCCACACCGACACGCGGCGTGCGGTCAAGTTCTTCAGGATCCGGAGAAATGAAAAGCGCGGCATTTAGCCCGAGCGAACGGATGCGCCGCAAGCGGTCTTCAAGATAGATCGCGCGAGCGGCAACGTTCTCATCGCTCGCCGCGCCCTAGCGCGCCATCGCGGCGTGGGACTTGTCTGGATGTTCGAGGAAATCTTTCCGGCGCGCGTCAATGTCCGGAGTCGGGTGGGACCCAAGGATCTCGAACCCGTCATACACCATATCGAGCTTGAACGGGGCCGGCTGTTCCGGCGCCGGGAATAACAGCGCCGCAGCGCGTCCGACACCCGAAAGATCATAAGCGGCGCCGGCGCCGAAAATGCCGATCCTGAATATCTTCTTCGGAGTGGACTCTGGAAAGGACGCAATACTTTTCACCGTCGATTTGTATTCTGCCGGTCCATGGAAAAATCGCGCGCGTTCGTTGGTGGCATTGTCCAACGTCCGTGCCTCTGGCAGCGGGTCCTCGATGACAACCGTGCGAAGCGCGCCTTTTCCTGCCTCGAGCACCTGATCGACAAGCCAGTCCTGCTCGGCGCCGGTCAGCCCGAAGACGCCGAAATTGAAAACGTTGGGACGCGGGCAACCAGCGGATTCCACCGCGGCTTCCACTTCGTCAGGCACGATATGGTAAAAGGTGCGGGACGTGCCGATGAACACCGTATCGTACGCGTCGGCATGCGCCTGGTAGGCAGCCAGTTTGGGGCTGAGCACATTCATGTCGGGTACGGGCGCCTGGTGACGCAGAAGCAGAGAGAATCCGCTGGCAATCGCCGCGAAGGTTACAGCCATGAGCAGAGTCGGCACCAGCGCAGCGCGCGCCTGCGCGAGATTTCCGCGTTCCGACAAAAAGAAGCCCTCCCATATGGCTGCAGGGCGAAAAGTCGCGACCGGGCATAGCGCCGGATTCCCGGTTCCCGTTGCACATATCATGCCATGGGGTGGGAATGGTTACTGGCCGGTTTCTGCCGCGCCGAGCGCCACAACCTTGTAACCATCCTGCTTAAGGCGTGACAGCAACAGGCTAACTCGCTCATCCGATTTAACGAACGGATCGTGAAGAAGGACGACCCCTTTCTTGCCAGCCAGGTCCAGCTTCTGAAGGATCATCTCCACGGAGGCCTCCGGACGGTTTTTGGTCCAATCGGCTCCGTCTGCTGTGACGCCAACCTCAAGCAATCCCATTTCGCGCACATTAGCGGACAGTTCAGCATTCGTCGCAACAAAGGGAAACCGGAACATGATCGCCGTCGCGCCTGTTCCGGAGAGAGCCGCGTTAACCGCGCCCATGCCCGTCGATACTTCGCCATGCGCCGCTTCAGTCGTCAGGGTTGTCAGGTTGGCATGTGACCAGGAATGGCCGCCCAGAGAATGACCGCGCCTGCCGATCTCGCGGATGATATCCGGGTGCCGATCCGCCTGCTCGCCAAGCAAAAAGAATGTTGCCTTGGTGCATTGAAGATCGAGCTGGTCGAGCACGGGCAGTGTCCGTCTCGGATCAGGACCGTCGTCAAATGTGAGGACAACTTCCCGATCATTCAGAAGGGTCTCAATCGATCCGGTATCCGCCGTCACGGTGATCGTCCGCTCAACGCCGAGCTTTGTATGATCGCACGCGATCACCGGCGGCTCGGTCGGCGCCGCATCGGAACAGGCCGCTATCGCCAAGGCGCACACAATCGATATTCCGGCCTGGTGCCACGCATGCATTCCCTGACGAATTTTCATGTAAAACAATCCAATAGACATGCCGGTGTCCGCAAGTTCTATTATTATCCGGCTTTGGCGATCTCCGCAAACCGCACCGAAGAGACCGAGGGAAGACTCCCGACACGCGAACATTCTTGTATTTGGTTAATTCCGGGTCCTAATATTCCAGCGCAGCCGTCGACGCGCGTTCCGAAGGTGCCGGAGTCCTCATGGGGAAGGATCGAACCTACCACTACCCGCTGGATGCCATTCGCTTTGTGGCAGCACTTTCCGTCGCCATGTTCCATCTCGGCTTCTATTCCTGGGCCTCGGAAACCTCTTCAACATCGCTTATCTTTGCGCACGTCGATGCCCTCCCGAAACTGGCATCGGTCACCTGGTTCGGCTGGATCGGCGTCAACGTCTTCTTCGTGATATCCGGCTTCGTCATTGCAAATTCAGCCAATGGGGCGTCGCCCATTTCCTTCCTCAAGAGCCGGGCGCTTCGACTGTACCCAGCGGCATGGATTTGCGCGACCATCACGCTGATGGCGTGGATCGTCATCGCGCACCGGCCGCCCTCGGAACTCATGGGCCCCTATTTTCAGGCCATGGCGCTCTGGCCCCTGCCAAACTGGATCGACGGTGTGTATTGGTCGCTGGCCGTCGAAGTCAGCTTCTACGCCACAGTCTTCCTTTTGCTCGTTTTCCATCAATTCAAGCATGTCACTTTGTACGCTTGGGTTTTGACGCTGCTGAGCGGCGCCTATCTTGGTGCAATCAGCTTCGGAATGCTGCCGGAGTCCGGATGGGTATGGCTCCATTCCGATATCCTTTTGCTGCAACACGGTGCTCTTTTCGCGATCGGAATCTGGATGTGGAAGTCCAGCGGTCGGCGCAATGTGATCCTGGACTATATCGGCCTCGGCACGGCGGTCGGGGTCGCACTCATCGGTATCGGCTTACGAGCGGAGTCGCTCCAGGTGGTCGAGGCACCCGCGGCTTCAGGATTCTCGATCGAGGAGCCAATGGTTGTCTGGTTGGTCATCCTCGCCTTCATGTTCGTGTTCACCCGCTGGCCCGGCACGTTCCGTCCGCGTTCGGTGGGCACGCGCGCCCTGACGCGAAAACTCGGGCAGGCAACCTATCCCCTATATCTCGTTCACAATGTGGTTGGCGCCGGCTTGATGCATGTGCTCATCCAGACGGGCATGAGGCCTTATGTGGCCCTGGTGTTTGCGCTTGGGGCCGTGATCGGACTGGCGTGGCTAATCGCCTGGATTGCCGAGCCCGTCATTGGCGCCTGGCTTCGCGAAATGCTCAACAAGGCCGAGGTGCAGCTCTTGCGTTTTCCGGGCGGGCGGGCATTGGCGCGCCCGGGTGGCATTGCCGACTGACACTAAAGGAAGAACCGGCCCTCGATCGTCGTGACAGCGCGGCCGATGAGCTTCACCCGTTCACCTTGTAACACGGTATCGATACGCGCGCCCCGACCGGGACAGGCCTGGAAGCAGCCAAGCGCATCCTGCCCGAACCGCTCCGACATCACGCGCGCCAGCATAGTGTGCCAGCTCCCGGTGGCGGGATCCTCATCAATTCCGCTGCCCGGTGCGAAAAAGCGGCTCGTAACGTCGACACCCGCGCCCCCCGGGGCAAAACAGCCGAAATTGCCGCGATCCCAGCCCTCACCCGGAACGCCTAGGGACCTCAACGCCTTGAGATCAGGCACCAGCGCGCGAACCGCCTCCGGCGTCTCGAACATGGCCGCATAGAACATGCCGCCCCAGGCCTGGACAGGCCTTGCGCCCAGCGCGGCGGCGACGTCATCAGTCACCACGATTTCCTTCACAGGGGCCGAGGGGAAATCCATCTCCAGGCGCCCATCCTCCAGCTGGCGCACCGTCAAACGACCGGATTTGACTGTGTCGAAAGAAATACGGTCTCCGACAAAGCCTTCATGCGCAAACAGAACATGGGCGGCAGCAAGTGTCGCATGACCGCACAGCGGAACTTCAACTGCCGGGGTGAACCATCGCAGGTTCCAACTCGCTTCTCCCGTCCGAACAATATAGGCCGTCTCGGCGACATTGTTCTCTGCCGCAATTGCCAACATGACATCGTCGGCTGGAAAGACCTCCAGCGGCATGATGCAAGCCTGGTTTCCCTCGAAGGCGCGGGAAGCAAAGGCGTCAACCTGGTAGAATGGCAGCGCAGGCATGTGGCGATCTCCGTCAACGATCATTCTATTTCGCACAGTCCGGCGACCGGGAAAAACCAGAATTCATAACGGGGCGTTCAGCTTTTCTATCGCTTCTCAGCGTGTTCAGCCGCCAGTTATCATCGGCCGCACCATTCCTGGAACGCATCATTCGATGGCGGAGGTTGGCCGGATCTTCCGAATTTCACGGTCAACCGCCTTGGCCACACCCTCGGGCACTCTCGCGTTCAATGGTGCACTTCAATCCTTGTCCAGGACCCATCCATGGTTGACGGGACCATGGCCCTTGCCGAACGGTCTGGCCGCCCGGATCGCACCGATCAAATACTCGCGGCCGCGCTCGACTGCATCAGGCACGCTCGCTCCCTGCGCAAGGTGGGCAGCAATCGCCGACGCCAGCGTGCAGCCCGTGCCGTGGGTCGACATCGTCACGATGCGGGGACTTTCGAATATCCACTCTCCCGTTGTTGTTTGCAGCACGTCCGTGATCTTGTTGCCACCAATATGCCCGCCCTTGACCAGCGCGCCATGCGCACCGAGCTCCAACAGGCGTTCAGCGGCCCGGCGCTGACCGTCCACCGTCTCGACGACCTTCCCTGTCAGCACTTCCGCCTCAGGCGCATTCGGCGTGACGAGACGCGCGCGCGGCACCAGTTCGGAACGAATCGCTTCAACCGCCTTGACATCAACCAGCCGGTCACCAGACGTCGCAACCATGACCGGATCGATCACGCGCGGCGCCATCGACGCCGCGCCTGCCAGGCACTCGGCAATCGCCTCGACCAGCGCCGCCGAACCCAGCATGCCTGTCTTGATCACGTCGGTACCAATATCGGCCAGCGTCACCTGAATCTGCCCAACGACAGCGTCCACGGGGACCGGCCAGACGCCGTGCACGCCTTTGGTATCCTGCATGGTGATCGCGGTAATGGCGGTCATGGCGTAACCACCCAGCATCGTCACCGTCTTGATGTCAGCCTGAATACCAGCACCGCCGCCTGAGTCCGACCCGGCGATGATGAGGACCCGGCCCTCGGGGCCTTCGGCCATTTTCATGGGACGCGTCAGATCTTGATGTCCGCCTTCTTCGCGTCCGCGAGGAAGGCTTCAAGTCCCTTGTCCGTCAGCGGATGGTTGACCAGGCTCTTGATCACATTTGGCGGCATCGTTGCAACGTCAGCGCCGGCAAGGGCCGACAGTTTGACATGGTTCGGCGTGCGGATCGACGCAGCCAGGATCTCGGTATCGAAAAGATAGTTGTCATAAATCTGGCGGATGTCGCTGATCAGTTCCATGCCGTCGACATTGATATCGTCGAGACGTCCGATGAATGGCGAGATGAATGCCGCGCCGGCCTTGGCGGCGAGCAAGGCCTGGTTGGCCGAGAAGCAAAGCGTCACATTCACGGCTGTCCCTTCGTCCGACAGGGTACGACAGGCCTTGAGCCCGTCCCAGGTCAGCGGCAGCTTCACGGCCACGTTCTCGGCGATCTTGGCGAGCTTGCGGCCTTCGCGCACCATGCCTTCGGCGTCTGTCGCGACGACTTCCGCGCTGACCGGACCATCTGTCAGTCCACAAATTTCCTTGATCACTTCCGCAAAAGGGCGACCGGATTTTGCGATCAGGGAGGGATTGGTCGTGACACCATCGATCAGGCCAGTCGCGGCGAGTTCGGCAATATCCTTGGTGTCGGCGGTGTCGACGAAGAATTTCATGTCTGGGGTCCGGTCTTGAAGGGGTTTCGAAAAACTACGGTCGCCCGATGGACGTATAGGCAAACCCGTGGGCCGCCATGTCTTCGGGCGAATAGATATTGCGCAAGTCTACCACGATATTGCTATTTAGCGCAGCCTTCACCCGATCGAAATCGAGCGCGCGAAACTGGTCCCATTCGGTAATAATCACCATCGCGTCGGCACCCTTGATCGCCTCATACGGGCCCGTAGCGAACTCGACGCCATCGAGCAGGTGCGCCGCCTCGGTCATGGCTTCGGGGTCATAGGCGCGGATCTTGGCGCCGGCTGCTATGAGGGCTGGCAAAATATCGAGGCTCGGCGCGTCGCGCATGTCGTCGGTATTCTGTTTGAATGCTAGGCCCAGCACACCGATCGTCTTGCCCGTCACGTCGCCGCCCATCGCGCGAATGATCTTGGCAGCCATGGCTTTCTTGCGCGCTGCGTTCACTTCAACGACCGTGTCGATGATGCGCACAGGCGCACCCGCATCATTCGCAGTCTTGGTAAGCGCCAGCGTGTCTTTCGGGAAGCAGCTGCCGCCATAGCCCGGTCCGGCATTCAGGAATTTCCTGCCGATCCGGTTGTCCAGCCCGATTCCACGAGAGACTTCCTGCACATTCGCGCCCACCTTCTCGCACAGGTCTGCCATCTCGTTGATGAAAGTGATCTTGACCGCCAGGAAGGCGTTCGCCGCATACTTGATCAGTTCCGACGTACGCCGGTCTGTAAACAGGATGGGCGTCTCGTTGAGGAATAGCGGGCGGTAGAGCTCGCGCATCAACTGGCGGGCGCGTTCGTCTTCCGTGCCGACGACGATACGATCGGGAATCTTGAAGTCCTTGATCGCAGCGCCTTCGCGCAGGAATTCGGGGTTGGACACGACTGCAAAGTCGCCATCGGGGCAGGCGTCGCGCATGATCTGCTCAACTTCATCGCCTGTGCCCACCGGAACGGTCGACTTGGTCACGATAACAGTGAAGCCATCCATCAGACCGGCAATTTCCTTGGCGGCGGCGTAAACATAGGACAAGTCTGCGTGGCCATCGCCGCGCCGCGAAGGCGTGCCAACCGCGATGAACACCGCGTCGGCATCCTTGATCGCGTCAGCAGCATCGGTCGTGAAGAACAGGCGCTCTTCCTCGACATTGCTCGCGACAAGCGCGTCGAGACCCGGCTCGAAAATCGGCATGATGCCATTTTTCAGGCGTTCGATTTTCGACGCATCCTTGTCAACGCAGGTCACGACGTGACCGAAATCTGCAAAGCAGGCTCCCGATACCAGTCCAACATAGCCAGTGCCGATCATCGCAACGCGCATGGAATAGTCCTTTTCGAAAGCCCCTGACGCCAATCGGGCGACGGGTGCGATTTTTGTGCCATCAGGTCAAGTGGGCGCGCCAGCAGTGCGGCGCCGTCAAGCGGTATAGGAAAGGGAAGCGGACACAAGACGTGCGGTTTCCAGTTCGGAATCATCGTCAATATAGGCTGCCAGCATGGCCTGGCCGGCCCCCCCATGGGCGAAACTGTAAAGCCCTTTCACAACCACGCCATCGGCGCGGGTCTCCGAAAGACGGTAGGACAGGCGACTGACGCCGCCTTCCACGCTTTCCATGATGTCGGTCGCCGCGCTGGGCACATTCGCGCGATCTCGCAGCATGCGGTCTTCGACGGAAACGCCGTCTTCGGTACCATACGCCTTCAGCCATAGCGTGAGGCCCGCACGCCAGTAGCACAGACCCGCGTCATCTTCGCGCCGATTGAACTGGCCGGGCAGGGTGATCGCCCACCGGGAGGTAGCCTGCTGGTGACCGGATACGGCTGCATAGTTCGGGTTGAGCGACATGCGTCTCAAATCTCCTGGTTGTAGGCTCCGACTTCGGCATGCTTTCCGAGGCGTGGTTTGACTTCCTTGTGGAAGAGATCGCGCATGTCGTCGCCACTCGCCATGGATTCGACAACCACGACCAGTTCGGGCTTGTTCGATGAGGCGCGCACAAGCACCCAACTGCCATCGTCGAGCGTCACACGCGCGCCGTTGATGGTATTCACGTCAATCACCTTGCGGCCAAGAATCTCGGTGCCGTTGAGCGCTTGGTATTCGGCAACCATCTTATCAACCACGTCATATTTCACTTCGTCACCGCAATGCGGCGACATGGTCAGCGATGTATAAGCGACGCCGAGTTCGTCGCGGAGGTCGGCCATGGTTTTTCCGGGGTTGCGATCGAGCATTTCGAGGATCGCCTTGGCGGCCGTCAGGGCGCAGTCATAGCCAAGCCCGATGGGCGGGCGGAAGAAGAAGTGACCGGACTTCTCGAAGCCTGCGAGGGCGCCGAGTTCATTGGTGCGGCGCTTGATGTAGGAGTGGCCGGTCTTGTAATAATCGACCGTCGCACCGTTTTCCTTGAGGATCGGATCGGTCTTGTAGAGGCCTGTGGACTTCACATCGACGACGAAGGTCGCGTTCTTATAGTTTTTCGACAGGTCGCGGGCCAGCATCAGGCCGATCTTGTCGGCGTAGATTTCCTCGCCCGTATTGTCGACCACGCCGCAGCGGTCGCCGTCGCCATCAAAGCCGAGCACGACATCGGCGCCGAGTTCCTTCACGGCTTTCGACATTTCGTGCAGCATTTCGGCGTCTTCGGGGTTCGGGTTGTATTTCGGGAACGTGTTGTCGAGATTGCAGTCCATCTCGATCACTTCAGCGCCCATCGCCCGCAGCGCGTCCGGCGCAAAGGCGCCCGCCGTACCGTTGCCGCAGGCCGCAATCACCTTGATCGGACGCGACAGTTTCACGCCTTCAGCCACCGACGCGATGTATTTTTCGCGCATGCCGTCGACGCGATAGTGCGCCCCGCCGGCGCGCGGCGTGAAGTTGCCGCCCATGACGATTTCCTTGAGGCGGCCCATCTCGACCGGCCCGAAGGTCAGCGGGCGGTCGGCGCCCATTTTCACGCCGGTCCAGCCATTCTCGTTATGGCTTGCCGTCACCATGGCGCAGCAAGCAGCATCCAGTTCGAACTGGCTCCAGTAGACCATTGGCGAGAGGGCGAGGCCGACATCCAGCACTTCGCAGCCACCCTGCACCATGCCCAGGATCAGCGCGTTCTTGATCGGCTGGCTGATCGAGCGGAAATCATGCCCGGTCACGACCTTCGGCGTCACGCCCATTTCATGGAACAGGGTCGCCATGCCAAGGCCGAGGGCCTGGACGCCGGTATAGTTTAGTTCCGGCGGCTTTTCATGACCGATGCCATTGAACCACCAGCGCGCATCGTATTCGCGGAAGCCTGTTGGCTTCACCAAAGGCAGGATCTCGAATTCGAGCGTATTGTCGTCGATATGGGCGAGCGGCTTCGGCATCATGGCGGGCTGTCTCCAGGTTTCAGCAGGTGTTCAACACAAGTCGGGCGCCTCTGGCAACAGGATGCAGGTTTCGCGCCAGAGGCGATATGTTAACCGCCCAATCGCTCAGCGGGCATGGCTTTTCAGGAAGCCGGCGATCCATTTGCCGACAATGGCACTATCGCCCGGCACCGCGAGCGACGTCACGGCCTGCGCGGCGGCCGGGCCGAGACGGTCCGCGCGCGCTGTATAGAGCGCTGCAGAATAGGTATCGTCGAACTCGGGATGGCACTGGAAACTGATAGCGGGACCGTTCGCGTAGTTGAGACCCGCATAGGGCGTGAAGTCCGACCGCGCGATCACGTCGGCGCCCGGCGGAGGGATGACAACCTGGTCCTGATGGCTGACCGCGACAGAGACCGTTTTTGGACAATTTTTTGCGACAAGGCCGGGACAGTCCAGAACCTCGTAGGTGTGACGCCCGACGCCCCAGCCCTTGGGGGATTTGATCACCTTGCCGCCGAGGGCCTCGGCGAGGAGCTGGTGCCCGAAACAGATGCCGACCTGCGGCACAGCTGCAGCAGCGGCAGCGCGGGCGAAGTCCATCAGGGGGCCGATCCAAGGGTCGTCATCATAGACGCCGGCTGGCGAACCGGTGATCAGGATGGCCTCCAGCGAGGCCGGGTCCGGCAAGGTCTCACCCTTGATCACGGAGACGGTTTCGAAATCCATGGCCGGATCGGATGCACGAACAAGTGCACGAAACATGCCCGGATAATCCATGAACCCAGCCCGGATAGGCTCCGGAACGAGGCCGGTTTCAACGATCGTGAGCTTCATGGAGCGGGCGGCACCGCAGGCAGCTGCCCGGCAACCCAGGCCTTGACATGCGCCTCGAGTACATCGATCGGCACGGCGCCCTCTTCCAACACGGCATCATGGAACGCCCTGATGTCGAATTGCTCGCCCAGCGCGGCCTTGGCCTCGGCCCGCAATTCGCGGATTTTCAGCTCGCCCATCTTGTAGGCGACCGCCTGGCCCGGCCAGCCGATATAGCGCGTCACCTCGATATCGATATTGAGCGGGGCGAGCGCACTATTGTCCTTGAAACAGGCCTCGGCCTCTTCCCGAGTCCAGCCATACCAGTGCAGGCCGGTATCCGCGACGAGGCGGCAGGCCCGCCACATCTCCATCGACAGGCCACCAAAGCGCTCATAGGGCGTCTCATACATTCCCGCTTCGCCGGCAAGATGTTCCGAATAGAGGCCCCAGCCTTCTCCGAAGGCGGTGGCGTAATAGTCCTGGCGGAATTTCGGCTGGTCGCTCATTTCCTGTGAGAGCGCGATCTGCAGGTGATGGCCGGGAACGGCCTCATGCGCCGTGAGGGCCGGGAGTTCGTAGAGCGGGCGCTGTTCAAGGGCATAGGTGTTGACCCAATAGATGCCGTGGCGCCCTTCTGAAGGATTGCCCTCGACATAGCGGGCCGACGTGTAACCCGGCGCGATGGCATCCGGCACAGGCTCAACATCATAGGCAAGCTTGGGCAGGCGACCGAAATAGTCGGGCAGCATCGCATCCATCCGCGCGGCAATCGCCTTGGCCTTTGTCATCAGGTCTGTATCAGACGCGGCATAGAATTGCGGATCGGCACGCAGGAAGGCGAGGAAGTCGGCAAAGCTGCCGTCGAAACCGATCTCCGCAATGATGTCTTCCATTTCTGCGCGGATACGCGCGACTTCGCGGTTGCCGAGCTCATGGATTTCGACCGGCGTGTAGCCCGCGCCGGCCGTGTGATGCTCGACCAGCGCCGTATAGATCTCCCTGCCGCCCGGCAGCGCAGCAATCCCCGCGCCCGCCCGTGCATGCGGTGCATATTCCGTGACGATGAAATGCAACGTGTCCCGATACGCCGTCACAGCGTGCGAAGCCGCCTCCAGTCCCTCGGCGCGCAGGCGCGCCGCCGTCTCGAGGTCCATGTCCGCCGGCAGGCTGGCGAATGGCGTGAGCAGGCTGCTCTCTGCCGGATTCGTCACGATCTGCTCGCGAATCTGGTCGGTCATCGTGCCCAACGGATCGGCATTTGCCGTCCAGCCGGTTGCGATGCCCCGGCGCATATTCTCGATATTTTCGACGAAATAGCGGGGAACGTCATTAAGCCGGGCGATCCAGGCTTCGGCATCTTCCTGCGAGTCGAGCGTGGTCTGCATGGCCGCGAAGATCGGCTCGGCCTGGAATCCCCAGTCGCCAGTAAACGGGATGCGCGCCGCGTCATATCGCGCATCGTCGAGGTCTGATCGCAGGAGACGCTCAAGGATTGCCTTGTCGACGGTGCGCGACGTCTCGGCCGACTCAATGCGCTGCAACAGGTCTTGCGCCCTTGTGGCCTGAACTGTGACCGCATCCGGGCTCACGTCGCGCCACTGGCGCGCTGCGGTGCCGTCGACCCGCGCCGCCTGGTCAGGATTGACTGCACGAAGATAAGTTTCGTATTCGACGACGAGCGCTTCCATCGGGTCCGGCGCGGTCTCTGCATGAGCCCCAAGCGACATGACCAACAGGCCCAGACCAAGAATCAGCGGTTTCATTTTGTCGCTCCTGTCGCCCTTCACGTTGACAGGATCATAGAGGCGCCTAGAACCCGAAGCCAAGCGTTTCATTACAGGTAAGGTAAGCTTTCATGTCAGGCACCAACCGGGCCGATCCCCGCCCCCTGTCTCCCCACCTGCAAATTTGGCGACCGCACGCAACCATGTTCGCGTCGATCACGCACCGCATTACCGGCATGGGGCTCTATTTCGGAACATTCCTGATCGCAGCCTGGCTGATTGCACTTGCGACCGGACCTGAGGCCTATGCGCAGGCCGAAGCGGTCATTTCCTGTGTCCCGGCCCAGGTGATCCTGTTTGTCTGGACCGTGGCGGTGCTGTTCCACTTCGCGGGCGGAATACGCTTTCTGCTCTGGGACGGCCCACATGCCGGGTTCGAGCCAAAGACGGCCAGCGCCGTCTCCGTTTTTCTCTATGTCTTTGCCGTTCTGGGATCGGTGGCCATCTGGGCCGCTGTTCTCTGGCTTTAAGGAGTCTTCAAAATGGCAAAAAGCGAATTCGTCACGCCCGCAAAGATCACCCGCGGCCTTGGTTCAGCCAAATCCGGGACTTCCGATCATATCCGCCAGCGCGTCACCGCGATCGCGCTCGTTTTCCTGGTTCCATGGTTCCTGTACTCGGTGATAAACGCGTCATCCATCGGCTATGCCGGGGCCGCCGAGTGGGCCGGCAAGCCGTGGAACGCCATCCTGCTGATCCTGACGGCCGGCGCGGCGTTCTATCACATGCGGATTGGTATGCAGATCGTCATCGAGGACTATATCTCTAAGACGAGCACGCGTTCAGCGCTGCTGATCCTGAACAGTTTCGCGGTGATCGCCCTGTTCGTGACAGTGGCCCTGTCTGTGCTGAAACTCTGGATTGGCGCTGGCGCCTGATGGCGGCCGCGGGAGAAACCAAGATGACCGATTATAAATTCATTGACCATACCTATGACGTCGTCGTTGTCGGCGCAGGCGGCTCGGGCCTTCGGGCCGCGCTTGGCGCCGCACAGGCCGGCCTGAAGACCGCCTGTATCACCAAGGTTTTCCCAACCCGCTCGCACACGGTTGCAGCGCAGGGCGGCATCGCCGCGTCGCTCGGCAACATGGGCGAAGATAACTGGCGCTGGCACATGTATGACACCGTCAAGGGCTCCGACTGGCTCGGAGACCAGGACGCCATTGAATATCTCTGCCGCGAAGCGCCTGCCGCCGTGTACGAACTCGAACACTGGGGCATGCCCTTCAGCCGCACCGACGAAGGCAAGATCTACCAGCGCGCCTTTGGCGGCATGACGCGCGACTTCGGCGAAGGCCCCGTGCAGCGCACGTGCGCTGCAGCGGACCGCACCGGTCACGCCATGCTTCACACGCTCTACGGCCAGTGCGTTCGCGAAGAGACCGAATTCTTCATCGAATATATCGCGCTCGACCTTATCATGGACGATGACGGCGTCTGCCGCGGCGTGACCGCCTGGAAGCTCGACGACGGCACGTTGCACCGCTTCCGCGCGCAGAAAACGATCCTTGCGACGGGTGGCTATGGCCGCGCCTTCTTCTCGTGCACCTCGGCCCACACCTGTACCGGTGACGGCAATGCCATGGTGCTGCGCGCCGGCCTGCCGTTGCAGGACATGGAATTTGTCCAGTTCCACCCGACCGGCATCTACGGCTCGGGCTGCCTGATCACGGAAGGCTCGCGCGGCGAAGGCGGCTACCTGACCAATTCCGAAGGCGAACGCTTCATGGAGCGTTATGCGCCCTCCGCAAAAGATCTCGCCTCACGCGACGTGGTTTCACGCGCGATGACCCTGGAAATCCGTGAGGGCCGCGGTGTCGGTCCCGAAAAGGATCACATCTACCTCCACCTTGAACACCTTGGCGCCGCCGTCCTGGCCGAGCGCCTGCCCGGTATTTCGGAAACGGCGAAAATCTTCGCCGGCGTCGATGTCACCAAGGAGCCGATCCCGGTCCTGCCGACCGTGCACTATAATATGGGCGGCATTCCGACCAACTATCATGGCGAAGTGCTGACTAAGAAAGGTGACGACGCGGACTCGGTTGTACCGGGCCTCATGGCCGTCGGCGAAGCCGCCTGCGTGTCGGTTCACGGCGCCAACCGCCTCGGGTCCAACTCGCTGATCGACCTTGTCGTGTTTGGCCGCGCGGCAGGCCTGCGCTGCGGCGCCACAACGGAAGCCGGCGCAACGCAGCCGACGCTTCCCAAGGGCGCCACCGACAGCCACCTCGCCCGCTTCGACAGGATCCGCAACGCGACCGGCGACCAGCCCGTCGCCAAGCTGCGCCTTGAGATGCAGAAAGCGATGCAGGGCAATTGCGCGGTTTTCCGCACCGGCGACGTGCTGCGCGAGGGTGTCGAAGCCATCGACAACGTCTACACGAAACTGCCCGACCTGGACGTGAAGGATCGCGGCCTGGTCTGGAATACGGACCTTCTCGAGGCGCTCGAATTCGACAACCTGATCGCGCAGGCCGCCGTCACCGTGAATTCGGCTGCCAACCGTGAAGAAAGCCGCGGCGCGCATGCGCGCGAGGATTTCTCCGAGCGAAATGACGCGAAATGGATGAAGCACACGCTCGCCTGGATCTCTGACGCCGGCAAGGTGACGATCGATTATCGCGGTGTGCACGATTACACGATGTCGAACGAGATTGCGTATATCGAACCAAAAGCACGGGTTTACTAGGGGTTTACAGATGGTCCAGCTAACGCTTCCGAAGAACTCCAGAGTCGGCAAGGGCAAGACCTGGCCGAAGCCGCAGGGCGCCACGAACCTGCGCCAGTTCCGCATCTACCGCTACAGTCCCGAAGAGGGCGGCAACCCGCGCTGGGACCTGTATTGGGTCGACATGGACAAGGCCGGGACGATGATCCTGGACGTCCTGCTCTACATCAAGAACAATGTCGATCCGACGCTCGCGTTCCGCCGCTCGTGCCGTGAAGGCGTGTGCGGATCATGCTCCATGAACATTGCCGGCAGCAACACGATTGCCTGTACCAAGGGCTTCGACGAACTGCCGGGCGGCGTGATCTCGATCTCCCCCCTGCCCCACCTGCCGGTGGTCAAGGACCTGATCCCGGACCTGACGAACTTCTATGCCCAGCACGCCTATGTGCAGCCCTTCCTGAAGACGGTCACGCCCAATCCGGAGAAGGAATGGAAGCAGTCGGAAGAGGACCGCAACGAACTCGACGGCCTTTACGAGTGCATCCTGTGCGCCTGCTGCTCGACCTCTTGCCCGTCTTATTGGTGGAATGGCGACAAGTATCTCGGCCCGGCTGCCCTGCTGCAGGCCTATCGCTGGCTGATCGACAGCCGCGACGAAGCCACCGGCGAGCGCCTTGACGACCTCGAAGACCCGTTCAAGCTGTATCGCTGCCACACGATCATGAACTGCGCGCAGGTTTGCCCGAAAGGCCTGAACCCGGCCAAGGCAATCGCCAAGATCAAGCACATGATGGTTGAACGCGTTTCCTGATCGCAAATGCCGAGATCAGTTGACCCCGGCCTCGTCCCCTTCAGGAGGCTCGGCCGGCGCATAGACCTGTGTTTCGAGGAAATCTCGCATATCGCCGAGCGACTGGTCCATCGCCTCTTCCTGAGGCAGGTGGCCAACATTGGCATAGAGTTTCAGCGTTGAGCCCGCGATGGCCGCATTGAACTTCTCTGCATGGGATGCCGGAACGAGATTGTCTTGCTCGCCTTGCAGGATCAGGGTCGGGACAGTGATCGCTGCAAGAGCCCCCGCGTTCGCTTCGGTTCTCCCGTTCCGGCCTGTCATCAGGTTGAGGATGGCTTCGCGATGGCAGGGCGCACGGCCGAGCGCGGCATAGCGCTGGACCATTTCTTCGGTCACCAGGGCCTGGTCAACGAAACTGTCCTCGAGCCCGCCCCGGATCATGCCCGTCATGTCGAGATCCTTCATCACGCTGCGCGCGAGCGGATTGGCCAGCAGCTTGAAGACGAGGGGCGACGCGTCGGCCTCTTCCTCGGATTTCGGCCAGCCGGACGCATCGACCAGGACCAGGCCGTCGAGCCTGTCCGGGTGGGCCAGCGCATAGTTCCAGGCGGTGTGGCCGCCCATCGAACTGCCGACGAGCGTGAAGTGCGCGATGCCGAGTTCCCGCGTCACATGGTCAATCGTGTCGACGAACTGAGGGATGCCCGTCTCCGAGACATCGAGGCAGCGCGACAGGCCGTGGCCCGGCAGGTCGAGCGACACGACGCGATAGTCCTTGCGCAATCCCTGGACCCAGGGCTCCCACGTGTGCAGCGAGGCCGAGAAACCGTGCACCAGGACCAGGACGGGCGCGTTGCGCGGGCCGACATCCCGGTAATGGACCCGCATGTCCCCGCCCATCGGCATGAACCGGCTGTCGGTGTTGGCATACATGGATTCCAGCCGGTCATAGCCGATGTCCGACCGGCGCATCACGAACCATCCCGCCCCCAGAATGATTGCAACCGTTACAAAGATAGCCATCAGGCGTCGCAGCATTGAATAGGTCCCTCCCCGGATCTGATTCATGTTCAGGCCGCAATAGGGTCGACCCGGCGCCGCCTGTCAATTGATGTCGGATCAGTTGCAATCCCTGCAGATCGCATCTTTTTTCAACCCGACCACTCTTGGCACACCCGCGAGGCCGTCTATCAGCAGAAGCCGGCCGGCCAGCGGCGCTCCGGCGCCGGTCACGAGCTTCACGACCTCCAGCGCCATGGACGAGCCGACAATCCCGGTCAGCGCCCCGACGACCCCGACTTCATCGCAGGCCTGGGCATCCGGCGGCGTCTCGGGAACCCAGCAACGATAGCAGGGTGCATCTGGCCGCAGGCCGGACGCGAAGACGCTGACCTGCCCGGTCCAGCCGGCGGCGGCGCCATGCACCATGGGGCGGTGAGTACCGTGCGCGATGGCGTTCAGGGCATAGCGTGTCGGGTAATTGTCGGAGGCGTCGACCAGTATCTCGCCCGCCAGGGGGTGGCTTTCGCTCCAGCGGTGCTGGTGCCAGCGGATATGTGAGTCCGGGTGCGCGTCCTGGAGGCGGGCGGCCAGGATTTCGGCCTTCGGGCGGCCGATATCGGATTCGCCAAATTGTATCTGCCGCTGCAGGTTCGAACGGTCGACCAGGTCATCGTCCCAAATCTCGATCTGGCCGAACCCGGCGGCAGCAAGATAGAGCGCGCAGGGGCCACCCAAAGCCCCTGCCCCGATGATCGACACCGAGGCCGCGCGCAGCTTCTGCACGCCGGGGCCGCCGATTTCCTTGAGCAGGATATGGCGCTTGTGACGGTCAATATCGGTGGGCGTGAGGGTCATGGGCGGGCGGCGCGCAAAGCGGTGGAGGACGAGGGGTCGAGGGGGGCGGCAAGGTAGGTCCAGGCGGGTGGCGGGGTGGTGGCAAGGGAGCGGGCGGCGGCGGAGGGCAGCCGGTTTTTTGCAAACCGCCGCGCGAAAGGTGAATTGCGCGCTCCCGGACCGACCCCCGGCCGCGCGATGACGGCGATGGGCAGCGCTTGGGCAATTCCCTGCCAGTTCTGCCAGTGATGAAACCCTGTCATATTGTCCGCGCCCATGAGCCACACGAAGTGTGCCTCCGGGGCGCGCACGACAATCGCGGCCAGCGTGTCGGACGTATAGGTCAGGCCGAGGCGTGCCTCGATGTCGGTGACGATCATGCGCGGATTATGTGCAACCGCACGGGCCGAGGCGAGGCGGGTTTCAAAATCGCCATGCGCGGACTTGAGCGGATTGCCGCGTGCGACGATCCACCAGACCCAGTCGAGCTGGAGACGTTTCATCGCCGTTTCGGCAACGTGAAGATGACCGGAATGCGCCGGATTGAAGCTTCCGCCAAACAGGCCGATGCGCAGGCCCCGTGTCGGTCCCGGAAGCGCCAGCTGGGTCAAGGGCGCGTCTGCCCCGTGCCTCTCACGACATATTTGTAGATCGTGAGCTGTTCGGCGCCGACAGGTCCGCGCGCATGGATGCGCCCCGTGGCGATGCCGATCTCGGCACCGAACCCGAACTCGCCACCATCGGCAAACTGGGTGGATGCGTTGTGCAGCACGATGGCGCTGTCGACCCGCGCGAGGAAGCGCTCGGCCACATCATTGTCCTCGGTGACGATCGAATCCGTGTGGCCCGAGGACCAGCGTTCAATGTGCGCAAGGGCGTCGTCAAGGCCATCGACCACGGCGATTGCAAGAATAGGCGCCAGGTATTCCGTGCTCCAGTCTTCCTCGGTCGCGGTCTTCATGCCCGGCACGATCACGCGGGCACGCGCATCACCGCGAAGCTCGCAGCCAACATCGACAAGCGCAGACGCAATCCTTGGCAACAAGGTGTCGGCCACGGCGGCATCAATCAGCAGCGTTTCGAGCGAACCGCAGACACCGGTTCGGCGCATCTTGGCATTGACCACGAGGTCTACGGCCTTCTGCGGATCAGCGGCCCCATCGACATACATGTGGCACAGGCCTTCGAGGTGGCCGATCACAGGGACGCGGGCGTCCTTCTGCACGCGTTCGACCAGGCTGCGGCCACCGCGCGGCACGATGACATCGACCTGGCCATCAAGGCCGGACAACATCTGGCCGACAGCAGCGCGGTCTGTGGTGCCGACAAGCTGGATCGCATCCGCTGGCAGGCCTTCGGCCTCGAGCGCCGCGCGCATGGCATCGACGAGGGCGTGCGAGGAATGTGTGCTTTCCGAGCCGCAGCGCAGGATGGCGGCATTGCCCGAGCGTAGGCAGAGCGTGCCCGCATCTGCAGTGACATTCGGGCGGCTTTCATAGATGATTCCGATGACGCCCAGCGGCACGGCCACGCGAGCAAAGTCCAATCCGTTCGGCTGCTGCCAGCGTGCCAGTTCCCGGCCAAGCGGATCAGGCAGGGCGGCAATCGCATCGACGCCGGATGCGATGCCGTCGACACGCGCCGCATCGAGGGCGAGGCGGTCAAGCATGGCATCGCTGAGGCCCTTTTTTCGGGCCGCATCCATGTCCTGCTTGTTGGCCGCCAGTATGGCCGGCGCGGCAGCCCGAATGGCAACGGCAATGGCCTTCAGGCCACGCGTGCGATCATCGGGGCCAAGGCGGCCCAGGGCGCGGGATGCGGCACGGGCGCGAGCACCCATGTCCAGCATTGTTTCGGTCAGGGCGGCATCGGACGTTTGAGTTTGTGCGGTCATGTGCCTGTGGTGCCGGAAACACTGGCCAGCTGCAAGCCCCGGATGGCGCGCGCGGGCAGCTGGAACAGGGTTGAAGCAGGGTTCTTTCGCCTGCACGCATTCGCTGGCTGACTCTGGCGCAGAAAGCCCTAAGTTCATGACAGAGACAAAAAACACGGGAGGACACTATGATTGACGTTCAGGCTATGCCTTTTATCGCTGATATTCCGCGGGTGCAGGCCGAACGGCGCGCCGGTGAGACCGCCTTCTGGTTTGAAGGCCAGTCCACCCGTTTCGGCGAACTGGAGACGCGGTCGAACCAGGTCGCCAACGGCCTCATCGGCCATGGTGTCGAACCCGGCGACCGGGTTGCCTATCTCGCCAAGAATACAGACGCCTATTACGAAATGCTGTTCGGCTGCGCCAAGGCGCGAGCGGTTATGACCGGCGTGAACACGCGCCTCGCTGGTCCCGAGATCCAGTTCATCCTGGCCGATTCGCGGGCCGGGGTCCTGTTTGTCGGCAAGGAATTCTATGCGATCATCGACCAGATTCGGGACGACCTGCCTGACTTGATGCGTGTCATCACGATCGATGGCGACCGCGAGGACTGGGATTATTATCCAAGCTGGCGCAATTCCAAACCTGCCACGGCGCCGGGCCTGACCGCCCTGGCCGATGACGATGTCATCCAGCTCTACACGTCCGGCACGACCGGCAAGCCCAAGGGCGTGCAGCTGACCAATGCCAACTACAATGCCTTCTTCCGGCAAGCCGCCATGCTCGACTGGTCGAGCTATGCCGCGGGCGAAGCCGTGATGAACGCGATGCCGCTTTTCCATGTCGCCGGGGTGAATGTCGGCGTCCTGGCCGCCGCGCAGGGGGCGAAAACCGTCGTGCTGCGCGAGATCGACCCCGCCGCGATCCTGAAACTGATCCCGGAACATAAAATCGAGCATGCCTTCTGGGTGCCCGCCGTGATCATGATGCTGGTGCAGCACAAGGACGTGGGGGCGACAGACTTCTCGTCGCTCAAGCTTGTCTCCTACGGCGCCTCGCCAATTGCCGAGAGCCTGCTGCTGGATGCCAAGCGGATCATGAATGCCGGGTTCAACCAGCTCTATGGCCTGACCGAAACCGTTGGCGCGGGCACCTACTTGCCGCCGCAGGCGCATGACCCGGCCTGGGGCAAGCTGCGCAGCTGCGGCGTACCGTGGCCGGGCTCCATCGTGCGCTGTCTCGACAGTGAGGGCAATCCGGTGCCAACGGGCGAGGTCGGCGAGATCGCGATCAAGGCGGGCTTCGTGATGAAGGGCTACTGGAACCGGCCCGAAGCCACACAAGAGGCCATCCGCGGCGGCTTCTTTTACACTGGCGATGCCGGCTATTTCGACGAGGACGGCTTTCTCTACATCCATGACCGGGTGAAGGACATGATCGTGTCCGGCGGCGAGAATGTGTACCCGGCCGAGGTCGAGAACGCCGTGTTCGGGCACCCCTGCGTGGCCGATGTCGCGGTGATCGGTGTGCCGGACGAGAAATGGGGCGAGTCGGTGAAGGCCATCGTCGTTCCGAAGCCCGGCGAAAATCCAACGGCTGACGACATCATTGCCTGGGCGAAGGACCGTATCGCCGGGTACAAATGCCCGAAAACAGTCGATTTCGTCGACGTCCTGCCGCGCAATCCGTCAGGCAAGATCCTGCGCAAGGACCTGCGCGAACCCTATTGGGCCGGACAGACGCGCCGGGTCGGTTGAAATTCAGGCACAAAAAACCCCGCGCCTTTCGGTGCGGGGTTTTTCCTGTTGTCTGAAGCAGTGGTCGCTATGCGGCAGCTGCAGCTGCAGCTGCAGCGGCCGCAGCCGTAACCACTTTTTTCTTGGCGGCCAGGCCCTTTGCCAGCTTTTCCATGGCAGTTGCCTTGTCGATGCTCTCAACGGCAGCCAGCTCACGGGCCATCCGGTCGAGCGCGCTTTCATACAGCTGGCGCTCCGAATAGGACTGCTCTGGCTGATCTTCACCGCGGTGCAGGTCGCGAACGACTTCCGCAATGGAGATCAGGTCGCCGGAATTAATCTTGGCTTCGTATTCCTGGGCGCGGCGCGACCACATGGTGCGCTTGACCCGGGCACGTCCGCCGAGTGTCTTCAGCGCGTCCTCAACCAGCTTGGACCCGGCCAGCGCGCGCATGCCAGAGGCTTCGGCGCGATTGGTCGGCACGCGCAGGATCATCTTGTCCTGGTCGAATGCGACGACATAAACTTCGAGTTCCATGCCAGCGACGGTCTGTTTTTCAATGCTGGTAATCTTTCCGACACCATGCGCAGGATATACGACGCTCTGACCAACTCCGAATGCGAGTGCTGCAGTGTCTGCTTTTTTAGCCATGAAGTGTATCGCCCTTTTCTACGCATTCAGAGCCAATCAGTCTTTGCCCAGTCCGTACATCACGGCCTGAGAGGAGACTTTTCAGCTCTGGTTCAATTATTGCTCAAGTCGTAAGTCTATCACAATCGTGCAGGTTTTACAACAGGGTACGGCAGATTGACCGGGCGCGCGCCGCCAATGAAATCAATAACTTCGTTAACCTTTAGCGGTCCCCGCATGGCCGTTGCAGACGGCTTTGCTCACAGGCTCAGTCGCCGGTGCCGGGCGCAGGACTGAAATATTTTTCCAATTTGCCCGTTTCCTGCGCAAATTTTTCGCGATCCGCAGGCGGCTCTTTCAATCGGGTAATGTTCGGCCAGGTCTTGGCGAATTCACTGTTCAGCTTCAGCCATTTGCCGTCCGGGTCATCCTCGGTGTCGGGCTTGATCGCCTCAACCGGGCATTCGGGCTCGCACACACCGCAATCAATGCACTCATCGGGATCGATGACGAGCATGTTTTCGCCCTCATAGAAGCAGTCTACTGGGCAGACTTCGACGCAATCCATGTATTTGCAGCGGATGCAGGCATCGACGACGATATAGGTCATAAAAAGGAGGGCCTCTTGAACAGGTGTGCAGCCGGCGAAATGGCCTCGGGGCGGCCATGTGTCAATGAGACAAGCTGCGCCGTGCGTTTAGGACAGGTCAGGTCGTTCCGGCAATCCGGGCTTCAGCGCGCTGGCGCGCTCCGGCGCGGGACACATCATCGACATAGAGCAGCGAGGCGACCTGCCGGATATAGGCCTCTTCGATCGGGCTCTTCTCGCCATCAGACAGGGCGACGCGATACAGGCCCTCGATGATCGCAACACGCTCGGCCATGCCGAGTTTCTTGACGTGGCGGGTGAACTGGTAGGAATCGACCGCTTCTTCGGCCAGCGCCTCGCCTTCGGCCAGCACGGCATCGGCCCGGTCAGCATCGAATCCGAAGGCTTCGAGCAGGATTTCGGCGATCATGTCGCTCTCGATATTGACGTAAACGCCGTCAATCAGCGCAGCTTCGACCATCAGCGCCGCAGCAGCAACCTGTGGCTCCATGGCCTTCAATGCGGGCGTCTTGGGCGCAAACATGCGTTTGATCGCATTCATCATGTGTCGTTCTCCAGCAGGCGGTACAGGGCCTGCGCTTCTTCTGCCGGACCTCGGCGCTCACCGAGGTCGAGGATTTCCACGGTCCGTATAAGCTCTCCTCGGCCGAAAGTCACAATGTCACCTATGGAAATCGCTACACCCGGCTTGTCGGTGCGGCGGGTCTGGCCGCTGCGGGAGATGCGGGCGCCTTTGCCCTTGAGGTGATCCGTGGCGAGGGTGCGGGTGCGGAAAAAGCGCGCGCGCCAGAGCCAAATATCCAGCCTGACAGCCTCTGGAGCGTTCACTGGAAAGGCGTGTACGCAAAGGCTGGAGTGGCCTTGCCCTCTCCACCCTTCGGCTTGCGCTTGCGCCGGGGCTTGTCCCGCGCCGGAGGGGTGGGCGGCAGGAGTGCTGCGAGGGCGGCAAAGGGGCTGTCGGGGTCTACCGTGCGGGCGGCAGGGGAGTGGCGAGGGCGTGGTGCGTCCGCGCGGGGCGGACGTGATCCGCCGCCATTGACGCGGTGCGAACGCTCTCCCGTCTTGCCCTGGCGACCCTTGGGCCGGTCCTCGCGCGGCGTGGCAGGCCGCGCGTCAGGCCGCGCGCGGGCGGCATAGCGCCAGAGCAGGACGACTTCAGTCTCCTTGTCCTTCTCGGCAGGCGCGAGGCCGAAGCCTTTCAGCACGGCGGGCCAGTCATCCGACGGGCAGGAAACGACGGAGGCGAGGTCGATCGGGATGGCGAAGGCGTTCTTGTCGGCGTCCTTGCGGCGCTTGGCGATTTCCCAGCCCAAACGTTCGGCAAGGTCGGCGCGCACGGCGCGGCGGCCGAAGCGGAGATAGCCATTGGCGGCGAGCGCCTCTTCCGGCCATGTGCCGTCGAGCGGGAAAGAGCCCGCGCCTTCCGGTGCGAGCGGGAAGGGCGAGCCGGCCTTTACGGCGCGCAGGATGGCGATCAGGCGCTGGGCAGCCGGTTTCTGGGCGTCAGGCGCATGGGCGGCTACCCGGCCAGCGCGCAGGCCGAGGGCCTTGAGGGATTCGCGTTGTTCCGGCGTGAGGCGGGCGCCGGGATCATCCTGGCGCAGGTCGACGCTGGCGCCGCTTTCGAGAATGCGGAAGGCGAGGCCCCGGGCGAGGCCTTCGAGCGTGTCGCCGGCTTTCTCGTGGCGCAGCTTCCAGTGCGTCGGCAGGATGCGGGTCATCTCGGCAGCGAGCCAGTCGGCAATGCGCGCCCGGGCCGCGTCGCGGTCTGATGGTTCGACTTCCGAGGCACCGACAAGGTCGACGCCCGGGCTCATCCAGTCCGGGCCCCTGGCAAGGCGGGCGATGACGTTGCCGCCGAACTCCACGTCGCCCTGATCGTTGAGCCTGAACGCATCGGATGGCGCGCCGGCAATCTGGCCGAGGCGTTCAACCAGCATGGGGCGGATCGCCGCGAGCGCGGCGCCGCGCACGGCCTTGCCTTCCAGCGTGCGGGCATCGAGCACAGGCTCGAAGGTGAGGCCCTTCAAGCGGCCGACGAGATGGCCTTCTACGGTCACGTCGCCATCCGGCGTCAGGTCAGTCACGAGGGCGTCTTCCTTCTTCAGGCTGGCCAAGAGGGCCGTCGTACGTCGATCCACAAACCGTGCGGTCAGGGCAATGTGTAGCGCATCTGACAGGGTGTCTTCAATCTCGCGCGTGCGATCCTGCCACCTGGACGGGTTTTCAAGCCAGTCAGGCCGGTGCGCCGCATAGGTCCATGTGCGGATATTGGCAAGCTGTTGCTGCAATTTAGCAATGCCGCCGCCCGCGCCGCTGAGGTCGTCGAGGCGGCGTTCGAGGCCGGCATCGGAGAGGCGCGCGTCCGGGTCGGCCAGCGTTTCGGCGAGGCCGAGCACGAGGCGGGCATGGCCTTCCGGGCCGGCCTTGCGGAAATCCGGCAGGCGGGCGAGATCCCACAGGCGGCGCACCCTGGCCTGGCCGGTCACGTTCGGCCCGATGGCGCTGTCCTCGGCCATGCGGCGCAGCACCCATTCATCGAGCGCGTTCGGATTGTGGATCAGGACCGGGTTTCCGGACGGACGCTCAAGGCTGCGGATGAGGGATTTCAGCGAGGCATAGTCGAGCGACGAATTGCGCCACTGGATATGGTCGACCGGATCGAACCGGTGCTGTTCGATCCGCTTCCAGACCTCTTCCTCGAAGGGCGGGCAATCGCCGGTTTCGCCGAATTCGCCATCGGAGCGGAAGCGCCCTGCCCGGCCCGCGATCTGGCCGCATTCGGCAGCCGTCAGCGCGCGGTGGCGGCGCCCGTCAAACTTGGTGCGCGAGGCGAACACGACGCGGTCGACATCGAGGTTGAGCCCCATGCCGATTGCGTCCGTGGCGACGATGTAATCGACCTCGCCGGACTGGTACATGGCGACCTGGGCATTGCGCGTGCGCGGGCTGAGCGCGCCCATGACCACGGCGGCGCCGCCCTTCTGCCGACGGAGCAATTCGGCGATGGCGTAGACTTCTTCCGAACTGAAGGCGACAATGCCGGTGCGCTTGGGCAGCTTGGTGATCTTGATCTTGCCGGTATAGCGCAGCTCGGAAAAACGTTCGCGCGTGTCGGTCTCGACGCCGAGATTCAGCGTGCGCAGGAGGGGGCGCATCGTGTCGGCGCCGAGCAGCAGCGTTTCGGATGTCCCGCGCATGTGGAGGATGCGGTCGGTGAAGACATGGCCGCGATCCTCGTCCTCGGCGAGCTGGATTTCGTCCACGGCGACAAAGTCTGCGCGCACGTCGACCGGCATGGATTCCACGGTGCAGATGAAATAGCGCGCGTTCGGCGGGATGATGCGCTCCTCACCGGTGATCAGCGCGGCATGGGCGGCGCCCTTGGCCGCAACGACGCGGTCATAGACCTCGCGCGCAAGCAGGCGCAGCGGCAGGCCGATCATGCCGGTGCCGTGGCCTAGCATGCGCTCGATGGCGTAATGCGTCTTGCCGGTATTGGTGGGGCCGAGAATGGCCTTGAGGGAGGAAGTCATCGGGCGCAGGTGATAGGGATGGGAGGGGGTGTCAAGCGGGGCGCGAAGGCTGCCGCGCGCTGGCGACAAAAACCGATCATGCGTCGCGCATAAAATCTCGGTCAAAATAGTCAGCGCAGTACTTCTGAAGCGAGTTGTCGAAAAACACTGAAATACTGTGCTTCCCAAGATTCTTCACTTCCGGTCGATCCGCGCTCTCAATTATTCAGTCTCGAAGTCGTTCGACCGAAATGTCCTTTTCAAGAAGGCAGATTTTGATCGCTTCCGCGCACTACAAATTACCCGATTGGAAGACATTTCACTGAAATGCATCCAGCATCCCGGCCACGAAGGCGAATTGTTCGTCTTCCGGAATCTCTGTGAATTCTTGCTGGTCCATAAACAGATAGGACTCCGCTGAATTATCTGCTTTGGGGTAGACACCGCAATAGGCTTGGGCCTTTGCGCAATACGGCAGTAAAATAAATTAAAGCGATATGCATCTCCAAGCCATGACGCCTGCTCCCAGATTCTCCAATCGAAAAAATAGTATACCTTAACCCGTCAGCACCATGCGCCAACCAAGCACCGGTCTGCGCAACCTAAGCTTAGACTTTCGGACTTGTGCAGAGTGAGCAACCGGCGAGTGCGGATTGGAATGATCGACGCTCCAGAACAGTCTTCTCCCCATGGAACGAGAAGTTGAATATTGCGCCTCAGCCCGCCGGCGGGGTTCCCGGACGCAGGAACGCGAACATGTGCTGGACGTAGTCGGCCTTGCAGAGTTCGACGCGCTGGTTTCGTGGGATCGCACCGGCGGTCATGAGGTGGAAGTCGAATTGCGACAGCGCCCATTCGCGGGCGTAGCCTTCCCCGTCGAGGTCGAAGGTGAGGCCCATGGGCAGCGCGAGCGGGAGCGGGCACCCGGCGCTCGCTAGGGGGAGGCCAGGTGGGGGTCGGTTAGCGTGAATTGATTCGCAGTCTGAAAAGACCCCTCCGTCTGGCCGCTGCGCGTTCAGCCACCTCCCCCGTCGGCGCAGGTGAACCGCATATGACTTTTTAGACTTTTCAATTGCGCCCAGATTGATTCTTTAAGACGGCAGTTTTGTCTGTTTTGGGGGCTGCGATGTCGGGTTTGAGTACGC
>Ga0075117_1000148_pt1 | contig 51031 bp, 46 predicted proteins | sample AntAceMetag02UKJ_FD_69789 | JGI IMG/M metagenome (GOLD analysis project Ga0075117, IMG submission 69789) | Saline lake microbial communities from Ace Lake, Antarctica - Antarctic Ace Lake Metagenome 02UKJ | ecosystem: Environmental > Aquatic > Non-marine Saline and Alkaline > Saline | place... | reverse complement strand
ATGTTAAATATAGGAGGGAAGATGCTGAAGGAAATCATATCTACCACATTTCCCTGGAGAAATGAAGCGTATCCTGAACCGAATTCTGTAATCTGTGCCAAGCCTGAGTAGTCTACTCCGTTAGCCAATCCTTTATCGAACATGAGCCCGAAGAACATGCTGTCTAAAATGTTTCCTACTGCACCCGCTAGTATAAAGGCTACACAAGTAATAAGCCCTTTTGGCGCTTTGGTTTTTACCAGTTTCCATAACGCATATACGATGGCTCCAGAAGCCAATAATCTAAATACGCTGAGGGCTAGTTTTCCCGCTATGCCGCCAAATTCAAAACCGAAAGCCATACCAGGGTTTTCTATGAATCTGATGACCAAAAAGTCGGAATCACCAAAAAGGTAAATCCATTCACCATAGCGCATAGACGTTTTCACCCATAGCTTAGACGCTTGGTCTATAACCAGAATGAATAAAGTGACGAATACGGCTCTAAATGCTAGCTTGTTGATGGCGGGGGGGGTTAAATTCTTATTGCATTCTTTTAGCTTCTATGCTAAGTGTAGCATGGGGAACTAGTTTCAAACGTTCTTTTTGAATCAGTTTTCCAGTTACTCTGCATAGACCATAAGTCTTATTCCTAATTCTTAATAGAGCGTTCTCTAAACTCACTACGAACTTCTCTTGACGCATTGCTAACTTAGCAGTTTCTTCTTTACTCATAGTTTCTGAACCGTCTTCCATCATCTTAAAAGAGGGAGAGGTATCATTGGTGTTGTTATTATCTATGTTAGATAATGAACGGGTAAGTTGGTCTAAATCTTCTTTAGCCACCTCTAATTTTTCTTTAATTAACGCTTCGAATTCTTTCAAATCAGCGTCAGGGTATCTAGCTTGTGCCATGGATTTATATTCTATTTATAGCTATCTCTGTGCTCGTTTCAGCGTCTATCTCTACAGCAGTTCCGCCTGTGGCGCTTTCTACTAGTTCTAAAGAGTCTGCTAATACTTCTGCGCAAATATAAATTTTGTTTGCTTCTACTGCACTGCTAATAGCGGGTGTATTTTTTATTTTTATTTCAATTCTATCGGTTACCTCAAAACCGGAGTCTTTTCTCATGTTCTGAATCCTGTTTACTAATTCTCTAGCTACACCTTCACCTTTTAATTCTTCTGTGAGTGTAATGTCCAGAGCTACGGTAAGTCCTCCTTCTGAGGCTACTAACCATCCTGGGATGTCATCTGTGGTTATTTCCACATCTTCCATCGAAATAGTCAGTTTTTCTTCTCCTAGGTCTAGCTCCATTTCCTGGTTTTTCTCCAGTGTAGCTATTTCTTCTTCCCCAAATCCATTCACGGCTGCCGCTATGGATTTCATGTGTTTACCGAATTTAGGACCTAAGGTTTTAAAATTTGGCTTAATTCTTTTCACTAATATATTAGAAGACTCATCTAAGTACTCTATTTCTTTAATATTTACCTCTGATAAAATCAAGTCCTTCACCGCAGAAATCTGACGCTTAAATGTTTCGCTAAGCACAGGAACCATTATTCGCTGTAGCGGTTGTCTTACTTTTATTTTCTCTTTAGCTCTTAGACTGAGTACCATAGAAGAAACTTTTTGAGCTATTTCCATTCTAGCCTCTAGGTCTGTATCTATTTCAGAAGTGTTGGCTACTGGAAAGTTGGTAAGGTGAACACTCTCAGCCCTGTCATCTCGATTACGCTTGATATCCTCCTTCGCACCATCTTGGACACTGAGCGAAGCCGAAGTGTCATTGGCACTCCTTCCTGTCACTGCATCTAAATCCTGGAACAACCTATCTGAGAAGAAAGGCGCTATAGGGCTCATCATAATACTAAGTGTTTCCAAACACTTATAAAGCGTCTGGTACGCGCTAATTTTATCGGTAGAATACTCCCCTTTCCAGAAACGTCTTCTGCATAACCGCACATACCAATTACTCAGCTGGTCTGCCGTAAAGTCATAAATCAATCTTCCTGCTAGTGTAGGTTCAAACTCCTCATAAGCCTTGTCTACCGAAGAAATAAGGGTGTTCAGTTTAGAAAGAATCCAACGGTCTATCTCAGGTCTATCTGCGAAAGGCACATCTTCTTCAGCGTAACTAAAGTTGTCTATATTGGCATAGAGCCCAAAGAACGAGTACGTATTATATAATGTCCCGAAGAACTTACGCTGCACTTCTGTGATTCCATCTAAATCGAATTTCAGATTATCCCACGGCTGAGCATTGGTAATCATATACCATCTAGTAGCATCTGCTCCGTACTTACTAAGCGTTGCAAAAGGGTCTGCTGCATTTCCCAGACGCTTGCTCATCTTCTGGCCTTTCTTATCCAGAACCAGTCCGTTTGAGATTACAGCTTTGTAAGCTACAGAATCAAAAACCATAGTTCCTATGGCATGCAGTGTATAGAACCAACCTCTAGTTTGGTCTACACCTTCTGCGATGAAGTCTGCAGGGTACGCCTTGTTATCGTCTATTAATTCTTTGTTTTCAAAAGGATAATGCCACTGTGCATAAGGCATAGAACCAGAGTCGAACCACACATCTATGAGGTCTGCCTCACGCTCCATCGGTTTCCCTTTGGAAGAAACCAGAGTGATGGCATCTACATAATTCTTATGCAGGTCGAAAGTATCGTAATTGTCTTTGGACATATCTCCAGGAGAGAAATCAGCCAAGGGATTGGTCTCCATAACTCCAGCGGCCACTGCTTTTTCGCATTCTGCTTTTAGTTCTTCTGCAGAACCGATGCATATTTCTTCATCTCCTTCTTCTGTTCTCCAGATAGGAATAGGAATTCCCCAAAAACGCGAACGAGATAAATTCCAGTCGTTAGCATTAGACAGCCAGTTCCCAAACCTTCCTGTTCCCGTAGATTTTGGTTTCCAGTTGATAGTCTTGTTCAGTTCCACCATACGCTCTCTAGCCTTGGTTACTTTAATGAACCAAGAATCTAGTGGATAGTAGAGCACAGGCTTATCAGTTCTCCAGCAGTGTGGGTAACTGTGCACGTATTTTTCTACGTGAAAGGCCTTGTCTTGTTCTTTTAATTTTATAGAGATTTCTACATCAGCAGAACGGTCTGGGCGCTCTTCATCTGAGTAGTATTCGTTTTTCACATACTTGCCAGCCATGTCTCCCATCTCAGCCACGAACTTTCCTTGGAGATCTACCAGAGGAACAGCGTTTCCGTTGTCATCGGCTATAAGCATAGGAGGTATTCCAGCTTCTTTAGCTACCATAGCATCATCCTGCCCGAAGGTAGGAGCTATGTGTACTATTCCCGTTCCATCTTCTGTGGTTACGAAATCAGCAGCTATTACTCTAAATGCTTCTTCAGGAGAATCCATCGGAAGGCAGTAATCAAATAATTGATGGTACTTGATGCCTACGAGATCTGCTCCTTTGCAACGCCCTATAACTTCAAACTCTACATCCTTTTTTACTGGAAAATGCTTTCCGATCAGCGCTTCTGCCACCATTACTGTGATAGGTGAGTTGGTGTACTTGTTTATAGAATTAACGATGAGGTAATCTACCTTAGGCCCCACAGCCAGTGCGGTATTGGAAGGCAGTGTCCAGGGAGTAGTGGTCCAAGCGATAAACGCTGGAATAGCCACTGCAGATTTCCCTGCTTCTATGAATTTTTCTATCTGTGCTAGGCTCTCTTCTTTTACAGAAAACTGTGCTATGGCAGAAGTATCAGTTACATCTTTATAGCAGCCCGGCTGGTTGATTTCATGAGATGAAAGTCCTGTTCCTGCGGCTGGAGAATACGGCTGAATGGTGTACCCTTTGTACATCATTTCCTTTTTGTGCAGTTGGCTTATAATCCACCACACAGATTCCATATACTTGTTCTCATAGGTGATGTATGGGTCTTCCATATCTACCCAATAGCCCATTTTCTCTGTAAGGTCATTCCAGACATCGGTGTACTTCATTACTGCTTTTCTGCAGGCTTGGTTGTACTCCTCTATGGAAATTTTAGTTCCTATGTCTTCTTTGGTAATTCCCAGTTCTTTTTCTACACCTAATTCTACTGGCAGACCGTGCGTATCCCATCCAGCTTTACGTTTTACTTGGAACCCTTTTAAGGTTTTATAACGGCAGAAAATATCTTTAATAGAACGGGCCATCACATGATGAATCCCAGGCATACCATTGGCACTAGGCGGTCCTTCGAAAAACACGAATGGTTTTTTCCCTTCTCGCGTAGCAATTGATTTTTCAAACGTCCCTCTATCATTCCACTCCTTTAGAACTTCATCAGCTATAGCTGGAAGGTCTAGTCCTTTGTATTCTTTGTATTTCTGTGCCATTGTTTGCCTTTAAAAAAAGATGGACGAAGATAAAAAATAAAGTGGTGCGGTAGTGAAGGGAATTAAAGTGTTTAAAGTAGCGGTTTATCTATGTTTTTTTTGGAATTAGAAATGGCATGAGTTTAAGTTAAATCACCTTTCCTCTATTCAACAAATCCTGTGGGTCTAGTGTCTTTTTGAGCAGTTTCATTAAGGTGATTTCCTCTTCTGTTCTGCACAGCTTTAAGTAATCTTTTTTATGAAGTCCTATTCCGTGCTCTGCAGAAACAGAGCCGCCAAGCGCTTTTAGTGGAGCGTAAACGATGTGGTCTATTTTCTTTTTCAGTTCTACAGATTCGTTTTGTTTGCCTATCATAAAATGAATGTTCCCGTCTGCCACATGACCGAATGGATAAATCAAATCGACTTCTGGGATTTCTGCCAGTTTTTCTGAAATAGAAGTGATGGTAGCTCCTATGTCTGAGATAGGCAAACTGATATCGAAATGCTGGTCGTGTTTCATTCTAGACACCAGCGCGTGCACATCTTCTCTTATTCTAAAGAACAATTCTATGTCTGCAGAACTGCCTGCTAGTGCAGCATCTTCTACTATTCCGTTTTCCATGGCTGCAGCCAGTAAATTCTCTAGTGTAGTTAAGTCGGCTTCATGGTTTCCACCCATGGATTCTACGAGCACGTAATAATCATAATCATAAGGCAGTGGTGGAGTTACTTCGGTAGGCGGAGAAGTCATTCCTACAAAAGTATTTTTCCAAATTAGCTCAAAAGCACTCATGGTTCCAGCCAGGCCTTTGTCCATGTGTTTTAGCAGTTTCACTACGTTTTCATAGCCGTTCACGCCTATGAATGCACAGTTTCTGCTTACTGGTTTTTCTGAAAGGCGCAGTACGGCTTTGGTGACTATTCCCAGCGTTCCTTCTGAGCCTATGAAGTTATGCTTGATGTCATAAGCCGAGTTATCCTTAATAATTTTCTTTAGGGAAGAAATAATAGTTCCATCAGCGAGAACTACTTCTAATCCCAAAACTAGATTTCTAGTCATTCCATAGCGCACTACTCTCATTCCTCCAGCATTGGTAGAAATAATCCCTCCTATCTGAGCAGACCCTTTGGCTCCAAAATTCATGGGGAAAAGAAGGTCGTTTTCTTCGGCTAGTTTTTGAACATTCTCTAGGATTACACCTGCCTGTGCGGTTACTGTTCTGCTGCTCGTGTCTAGCTCTTCTATGGTTCTCATTCTTTCCATAGAAATCACTACTTCCTGCGGGGTAGTTTCAGTGCTTCCTACTAAATTGGTAAGTCCACCATGAACGACTACAGGCTGGTTATGAGCGGTGCAAATTTTCATTATTTCAGACACTTCTTCTGTAGACTCAGGAAGCAGAAGCGCTTTAGCTGTGAGCCCATCATTCATACGCCAGATATGCACATAGCGGCTAGCTAGCTGTTCTCCAGTTAATACGTTATGTTCACCTAATAGCGATTTGAATGCTGAAATCATGGATTCAAATGTAGGGTCAAAATTGACTGAAATCAACACTGATATCTATGAGTATCCACTTACCTTTGCTCATTAGTATGAGCAAATCAGGAAGATATATAATAGGAATAGCTGGAGGAAGTGCCTCAGGAAAGACAAGTATTTTAAACGACTTGCTGTCCTCCCCGTGGAAGGATTCACTGGCATTGGTTTCTCAGGATAACTACTACATAGATAGGGAGAACCAGTTTGTGGATGAAAATGGAATCATCAATTTTGACCTTCCTACAGCCATAGACAATGACCACTTTTATGCAGATGTGCAAGCATTAGAAAGAGGAGAGTCCATTACTAAAACGGAGTATACGTTTAATAATGATGCTGTAAAGCCTAAGGAAATCACTATTCATTCTGCTCCTATTATCATAGTAGAAGGATTGTTTATTTTCCATTTCGAGAGAATAAAATCTAGAATGGATTATAAGGTTTTTGTGGATGCTGAGTCTGAGGTAAGATTGCAACGCAGAATAGACCGAGATTTAACCGAAAGAGGTTACCCTGAAAGCGATGTGCGCTACAGATGGAAGAATCACGTGCAGCCAGCAGATGAGTTATACCTGCAGCCATATAAAACGGAATGCGATTTAATCATAGACAGCACGGAGTCTTACCACAGAGATTTTTTAGCGTTAGAGAACCATATTAAAGCCTTATTAGAGAATGAAAAAAGTATTTCACCTAGGTAACTGCAGTACGTGCCAGAGAATTATTGGCGATTTGAGTCCTGAGGCTAAAGGATTCGAAATGAGAGAGATTAAATCTGCTCCTATGACTAAAGAGGAAGTGGAAGCTATGCGCGAGTTGGCAGGTTCTTACGAGTCACTTTTTAGTAAAAGAGCTATGAAATACCGTTCTATGGGGTTGAATGAAATGACCCTTTCTGAAGAAGAATTTAAAAAACATATTCTAGAGGAATACACATTTTTAAAGAGGCCTGTGATTCTAACGGATAATCAGATTTTTATAGGTTCTGCTATTAAAACGGTAGACGCTGCTAAAGCCTATTTAAGTGAACTCTAAAAAGCTTGGTCATTTAGCTCTCTTTAGTGTAGGAGCTACTTATGCGGCTAATTATTTAGTAGCTAAAGGTCTGATGCCTGATTTAATAGGTCCTTCAGGATTTATTTTTGCTCGGGTTACAGGGGCACTTATTCTGTTCATTTTCTTGTTGTTGATTTCTGGTTTTGAGAGAATCAAAAAGGAGCATATTCCGAGACTTATACTTTGTGGGGTTTTTGGAGTAGGCGTGAATCAACTGATGTTTTTCAATGGCTTGAATTTAACCTCTCCTTTAAATGCCGCTTTGATAATTACAGCCATACCCATCATAGTTTTAATAGCGAGTGCTATTTTACTGAAGAGTAAAGTGACAGGCCGCAAAACACTTGGGGTAGTTCTAGGAGCAGTAGGAGCTGTGTTTCTAGTTTTATTAGGCCAAGGGCAAGGTGGATTGTCTAACTCTTCCTGGGTGGGTGATTTATTTGTTCTTATTAACGCTACTTCTTATGCTGTCTACTTGGTCATAGTGAAGCCATTAATGGAGCATTATAAACCTGTCACAGTTATTACTTGGGCTTTTTTAGTGGGGTGGTGTATAGTAACTCCATTTGGGTTAAATCAGTTTTTAGCAGTCGAATGGTCTGACTTCACGGCTAGAGATTTCTATGCGTTTTTCTTTGTGGTGGTGATGGCTACTTTTTTGGCTTATCTGCTGAATATTTTTGCTTTAAAACATCTAGCGCCTACTACAGTGAGTGTGTATATTTATCTTCAACCGCTGCTCGTGATAGTGTTCACTTTTCTGTTTTTCTATTTAGGGTTTAACGACTTTAGAGCAGACCTAAATTGGCAGAAAGGGGTGTGCGCCTTGCTCATTTTCTTAGGTGTTTACCTGGTGAGCTTCGAGGGCAAAAAGTCTATTTCTAAGTAATGACTGACCAGTTTTTCTGGTCATATTCGTATCAACCCAACTATTTTTCTGAAAAAAGTGCATTTGGGATAATTCCAATTATCTCTTATTATATAGGTATATAAACGAAATCAAACGTTTAAAACCATTTATAAACGACCATAAGTGCTTAAGGTGTGGTTCGGTTTGTGAAGTGTGCTCAACTTTGCACCGAGTTTAGTTACAAGGACTAGACATCACGAAAATTAAAATTTATATATCATGAATGCATTAAGAAACAAAGTACAGTTAATTGGACATCTAGGAGCAGAGGTAGAATTAAAAAAATTAGAAAACGGAAACAGCGTAGCACGTATTTCTGTGGCCACTAATGAGAGCTATAAAAACAAAGCGGGAGAGAAAGTGACCGATACTACATGGCATAATGTAGTGGCTTGGGGAAAGACTGCCGAACTGGCAAGTCAGCTTTTAAAGAAGGGTTCTGAAGTAGCGCTCGAAGGAAAATTATCCAACCGTTCTTATGAGGATAAGGAAGGAGTGAAAAAGTATATTTCTGAAGTAGTAATGAACGAATTTTTATTGCTCGATAAAAAGGAAACGGCAGCGGCTCCTTTCTAAATTAAAGGGAATTATTAGGAGTAAAAGAAGGAGGCTTATGGCCTTCTTTTTTTATGCCCTGAATTTTTTAGTTGTTGGAAAGAGCCTTTGTGGACTTAACGTACCTTTGCAAAAAAAATCAACGGGCATGAGCGAAGAGAAACTAAGCATAGAAGAGCTAGGGGAATTCGGACTAATAAGTCATTTAACAGAGAAGTTCAAAGACAAAAGGGAAGAGACCATTCGATCTATTGGTGATGACGCTGCGGTTATAGGAAAAGGAAAGATTAAAACCGTAGTTTCTACAGACATGCTCGTAGAAGGAGTTCACTTTGACTTAAGTTATGTTCCGCTAAAACATTTAGGCTATAAAGCTGTAGTGGTGAATCTAAGTGATATCTACGCTATGAATGCTGAGCCTAAACAGATTACAGTTTCTATAGCCGTAAGCAGTAAATTTCCACTAGAAGCTCTCGAGGAATTATACGAAGGTATCCACAGAGCCTGTGAGGTTTATAATGTAGATTTAATAGGTGGAGACACCAGTACTTCACTGTCTGGTCTAACTATTTCTATCACCGCTATAGGTGAGGCAGAAGAGCCTAAAATAGTGTATAGAAATACTGCTCAAGATGGAGATTTACTCATCTGTTCTGGTGATTATGGAGGTGCTTACATGGGGCTTCAGTTACTAGAAAGAGAGAAGCAGGTTTTTAAAGCTGCTCCTACAGCTCAGCCTAAGCTGGATGGAAATGATTATGTATTGGAAAGACAATTAAAGCCTGAGGCTAGAAAAGACATCATAAAACAACTGGCAGAGATAGAGGTAGTTCCTACTTCTATGATAGATGTAAGTGATGGATTGGCATCTGAGATATTCCATATTGCTACGCAGAGCGATTTAGGCTGTCAGATATATGAAGATAAAATTCCTATAGATGAGGCTACTTACAACCTGGCTAGAGATTTCAACTTGGACCCTACGGTTTGCGCATTAAACGGAGGAGAAGATTATGAATTACTGCTTACCGTTTCTCAGACTGATTTCGATAAATTCAAAAACAATCCTTTCTTCTCTATCATAGGACACATGACAGATAAACCATCTGGAGTAAATATGGTAATCAAAGATAGAAGTGTAGTGCCGTTAAAAGCGCAGGGCTGGAATCACATGAATAAAGAAGCATAAGCACATGCCTGTAATTAGAGAAATAAACGGAAAATCACCGCACATAGGAGAAGGGACTTGGTTAGCAGAAACAGCCGTGGTGCTGGGAGATGTTACCTTGGGAGAAAACTGCAGCGTGTGGTACAATGCCGTTATCAGGGGAGATGTAAACTCTATTCACATAGGCAATAGGACTAATATTCAGGATGGAGCTGTAGTACATTGTACGTATAAAAAGGCGGCTACCATGATAGGGAATAGTGTTTCCATAGGCCATAACGCTATAGTGCATGGCTGCACTCTGCAGGATAACTGTATGGTGGGAATGGGCGCTATAGTGATGGATAACGTAGTGGTAGAGTCAGGTGCAGTAGTGGCAGCTGGAGCTGTGGTTTCTGAAGGTAAAACGGTAAAATCTGGTTGGATATACGCTGGAATTCCTGCCCGCCCTCTCAAAGAAATATCTGCTGAGGTGAGAGAAGCTTTATTAGAAAAGACTCCCGAGAATTATGTGATGTATAAAAGCTGGTTCGAAGACACTGGCTTTTAATCAAAAATTCTTTCCTCTTTCAGTTCTATTTTCTTTCCGAAGAAGGTCTGCGTGCTTTTCTCAAAACCTTTGGTGAAATCAGACACATAGAATTTATCAGCGGCTTCTTTTCCTTTTAATGAATACCCTCTGGCTACAGATTCAGCCACCACATTAGCGCTGTCTATAATATCTACGCTTCCTTTGAAAAAGGCCTCTACTTCATCTTGTATAAGAGGATAGTGTGTGCAGCCTAGGACTAAAGCGCTTATGCCCTTCAATTCTCTAGCTTTTAGGTAAGATTCTATAACCGTTTTACTGATATTGTTATTAAAGAACCCTTCCTCTATCATAGGGGCCAACAGAGGAGTCGCTTTACTGGCCACGGTAATAGAGCTATCAGCTATTTTTATTCTTCTGGGGTACACTCTAGTTTTAATGGTTCCTCTGGTGGCTATTACTCCCACTTTCTGGTTCTGGTATCGCGTAGCAATGCATTCTACCACAGGGTCTATCACATTAAATACCGGTATATCTGGACCAGCCACATCTTGAACTGTTTTAAAAGCATGAGCAGAAGCGGTATTGCAGGCTATTACCAGAGCGGTGCAATTTTCACTAAGAAGAAACTGAGCAATCTTAGCAGAATAATGCCTTATGGATGCGGGCGATTTATCGCCATAAGGAAGATGGGCCGTATCACCGAAGTATACAAGTTCAGCTTGAGGAAGCTTATTCTTAATAGCCTTGGCTACCGTAAGTCCTCCTATACCTGAATCGAATATGCCAATTTTTACTCCCAAGTTATTCTGTTATCCTAATTAGTGAAGCCGAAAGGTAATTCACTCTAGGCTAAATAACGCCAGAGCAGGGCATAAAAAAAGCCGTTCATAAAGAACAGCTTTTTCACTTTTCGGAAAGTTAATTTTTTATTGGCCTAACTTGGCTAGAACCAATTGAAGTACATCTTCACCACCTTCATAGATGATTCCTCCGCTGTTTAAATCGAAGATATATACAAATCCATTTTCCTTGCCCACATCTTTAATCGCTTGTCTAGCTTTTTCGATGATAGGAGCCAAAAGTTCTTGTTCTTTAGCGGCTAGCTGTTGCTGAGCTACTGTGTAAGTTTCTTGAAGTCTCTGCTGATCAGATTCATATTTAGAGATTTTAGACTGCTTAGTGAAGTCACTTACAGCTGGATCAGCTTGCATCGCTTGAATTTGAGTTACTAATAGCTCTAAGTCAGCTTGCTGCAATTGGAGTTCCTTTTCGAACTCTAAGTTTATCGCTTCCAATTCAGCCTGCGCTACTGCAGTTTCTGGAAGTGTGTCTAATAGGAGCTGTGAGTTCACATGTCCAAATTTCTGCGCTTGTACATCTAATGTACAGAATGATAGCGCGGTAAGTAGTATTGCTATGTATTTCATGATTGTTGCTTTCTATGTTAATTATTTTCCTTTTGGCTTAGCGTCTTTTTGTACAGTATTACTTCTTTCTCTAGAAGAGCTTGAGGGCTTTTCTCCACCGGCTTTAGCACCACCGCTTTTAGAGTCTGTTTTACTTCCCCCTTTATCTTCTTTGGTCGGCATCTCTACAGTTTCACCAGGGGTTTTCCCCATTTTCTTAAGTACTTTATCACTCACATCATGCTTGGGATTGGCGTAAAGCATGTTGCTTTGAGATCCTTTGTCAAATATAACCATGTATCCATTCTGAGAGGTAACTTCGAGTATCGCCTCGTACATCATGTCTTGTACCGGTTTCATAAGCTCTTCTCTCTTTTGAAATAAGTCTCCACCTACACCAAACCTTCTTTTCTGTGAATCTCTAGCTTCTGATTTTTTAGTCTTTAGCTCATCCTCTCTTCTTCTCTGCATATCCAAAGTAAGTAGCGCTTTTTCTGCTTGAAAAGACTCCCCAAGTAAAGCGATCGATGCATATTTTTCTTCTATCTCCTCTTGCCACTGAGCACTGAAGGAATTTAGCTCTATCTGAGCATCAGCATATTCTTGTAAATGCAGCAGGATATACTCTGTGTCTACGTATGCGAATTTCTGAGCGTAAGAGCTTAATCCTACTATCATGAGACTTAAAATCAGAGTTACTTTTTTCATTTTACAAGTGTTAAAGCGTATGCGAATTTAACCAATTTGATTAGAGGTCTCCAATGTTCATGCCAATACTGAAATGGAGTTGATTTTTCTCTATCAAATCTCCACCTTGTTCTGGCGCTAGAGGGTCGAATCTCCATCCGTAATCTAGGCCTAATAGACCGAACATAGGTAAGAATACTCTAAGCCCTATTCCGGCAGATCTTTTAACTTGGAAAGGATTAAATTCTTTGAATGTGTCCCAGGTGTTTCCTGCCTCAGCAAACGCTAATGTGTAAATGGTAGCTTGAGGATTAGTGCTTAAAGGATATCTAAGCTCAGCCGTATATTTAGCTACCAAAGGAGCACCACCAGAACCTGATATAGATTCTTCAGGATATCCTCTCAAGTAAATAATTTCTCTTCCATCCAGTCCAAACTGATTTAGATTCACCCCTCCCACATAAAATCGTTCGAATGGCGATTGACCTATATCACTGTTGTAGAAGCCTAGGAAACCAAATCCTACTTTAGTATTTAGTACTAGTTTAGGAGGCTTTTCATCTGTTCCTCTGGTTAATGGAGTGTACCAGTCTACTGTTAATTTAGCTTTGTAATACTCTACCCATCTGTACTTTTCCTGCGCACTTGTATAATCAAAATCTTCTGGTCTTACAGAGGAGTAGGGGAAAGTAGCCTTGGCGAATAATTTCACCGTAGAACCGTAAGTAGGATAAATAGGTTCAGATACTGAGTTTCTCTGTAAAGTTCCAGATAAAGCTAAGTTGTGAGCGATTCCTGTTTGAAACACACTACCAAGAGCTGAGTAGTTGAATAAATCAAACCGCTGGTAACTCAAGTTTCCAAACAATAGGAAATAATCGTCTGGCTTTTTAAGTCTAGTTCCTATTCCTATAGATCCTCCTTGGAGTCTCATCTGGTTCAATAAAGGATTTATATTTCCTTCACTGTCTTTTCTTGGTTCTCCATTAGATACTCTAGTTCTAGAGTATGAGAGGGATAAAGAGGTAGGTTTTTTACCTCCTAACCATGGTTCAGTAAATGAAGCGCTAAGGGATTGGAAGAATATACCATTTGACTGTCCTTGAACAGATAGTTTCTGTCCGTCACCAGTCGGTATAGGTCGCCAAGCATCTTTTTTAAACATGTTCCGAGCACTGAAGTTGGAAAAACTTAATCCCAGTGTCCCTACTATTCTTCCTGCTCCGAACCCTCCAGAAAGCTGGATTTGATCAGAAGGTCTCTCAGCTACTACGTAGGTTAAGTCTACTGTGCCTTCACTTTCGTTTTGCTTGATTTGGACATCGAATCCTTCTGGAGCAAAGTAGCCTAAATTAGAAAGTTCTCTTTGAGTTCTGACAATATTAGAACGACTGAAAAGATCTCCAGGCTTAGTTCTAATTTCTCTGTAGATAACATGGTCATTAGTCTTGTCATTTCCCACCACAGTAACATCGCCTACTCTAAACTGCTTTCCTTCATACAGGAGAATCTCGAGATCTACGGTGTCTCCTACTACAGAAGTCTCAGAGACTATAGCTTGGAATGTTAAATATCCTTGATCCATATAGATAGAACTTATATCTAATCCATTCGGGTTAGAATAAACTCTAGAATCCAACAAGCTTTGGTTGAATTCATCACCAGGCTTGATTTTCAGAATGTTCTTTAGTGAGTCTGAATTATACTTCGTGTTTCCGAAAATTTGGATGTCACCAAAGTAGAATTTCTGACCCTCTTCTATTTTTAGTTTTAAACCGAGTAGCCCGTTTTCTGTTCTGTAAATAGAATCATTAAGTATCCTGAAATTTTTATATCCCTTCTCATTATAAAATTGAGTAAGCATAGCTTTATCCATTTCTAGATTTTCATCTAGAAGCTTAGAACTCTTTAGTACCCTGTACCATCTTCTTCGCTTGGTTTCTTTTAATTTGCTACGCAGCTTTTTTTCTGGAAATTCTAGGGCTTCATCAAATACGATTTCGCCTATCTTAACTTTACCTCCTTTTTTCACATCCACCAGAAGTGTGCAGGTGTTAGGTGCGTTAGGGTCGTTGTCTGAACTGATGTTAACTACGGCATCATAATATCCTTTTTCTTTGTAATAATCTATAATAATGTTCTCCGCATTTTTCATCCAGTTTTCAGTGATGATAGTACCTTTCTGAACATCTATTTGATCTTTTAGTGTGCTGATCTCACCACTTCTTAGATTGGGGAATCGCTGTATGCTTCCGAGCCTAGGCATTTCTTTCACCTCTATGCCAAGCCATATTTGGTCGCCTTCTGTTTTTACAGTGTAAATCTGTATATCAGAAAATAACCTGCTGGCCCAAAGGTTTTTTATAGCTCTAGAAATTCGATCACTAGGAATAGTTATCTCTTTTCCTCTCGGTAAATCGGCCAGTACTTTTACAGCCTGTACGTCTGTAAAAATAGCTCCGGAGACGATGACGTCTTCTAGTGTATAAGTCTGTTCTGAGTTCACGCCTAGATTAGCCACTTGAGCTTTAGACGTAAAGCTAGTAGAGGTTAGTAATAGGACGGCACATATAGTTAGAATACTCTTCACTCTACGCTTTAATTTGTTCACTGATTTTTCCAAATCTTCTTTCTCTGTTTTGGTATTCTAAAATGGCTTTAAGGAATTCATCTCTTTTAAAATCTGGCCAGTGGACTTCTGTAAAATAGAACTCCGTATATGCTATCTGCCAAAGTAAAAAGTTGCTTATTCGCTGCTCTCCACTAGTCCGAATTAATAATTCAGGTTCTGGGATTCCTGCTGTATTTAGGTAAGAAGAAACGAGTTCTTCAGTAATTTCATTGTGTGCATAGCCGTTTTTAACTATTTCTTTTACGGCATTGGTGATTTCCCATCTAGAGCTATAACTGAGCGCTAGAATTAAGGTTAAACCTTTGTTTGATGCGGTGCGTTCTTCAGCGTCTTTTAGAGCTTTTCTGCAATTTTCGGGGAGAAGCTCCACATTTCCTATGGTTCTCAGACGGACATCGTTTTCTTTTAATTCTTCAATTTCTGAAATGATAGTGGTAACCAGAAGATCCATTAAAGCCTCTATTTCTTCTTTGGGTCTGTTCCAGTTTTCAGTACTAAAAGCATAGAGCGTTAAATATTTCACATTAAACTCTCGGGCGGTTTTAATACTCTCTCGAACGGATTCCACGCCATTGGAGTGACCGTAAATTCGGTCATACCCTTTTTGTTTGGCCCATCGCCCATTGCCATCCATGATAATGGCTATATGATTAGGAATTCTAGAAGTATCAATAAGTTCCATGGCTAGAAGCTCGCAATTTGTTGTTTTCTCTTTATTCTCCAGTTTATCTACCTCCCCAACAGCTGCCAGGTTTTTTATCTATCCTTAGAGTAAGCGCAAATGTAGTGAAAGCGTAGAAGTCATTATTGGTAGGGTCACCTCTTTCTACGAAGGCATTTGAATCGTTTAATCCGATTCCTTCCAAACTTCGATCTGACAGTTCTTGAGTAAGAACTCCAGACTCAAGCCTTAGTACTAGGGGGTCTGCATATGCTGTGCTTACATCATCTATATAATCGCTAGACGCTGAGCGCATTCCATAAGTTACATTGAAGGCTAATCCCCCTGTAATATTCATTTTAATTCCAAACCCATATGGAAGCGATAAGCCACCTACTCTATAAGGAGCTTTGGTAGCTGCGGATGTTCCTTGACCTTCTGTGCCTAAGGGTTGAAGTTCATACCATGCGCCATTATATTCTGCCATTGGCTTCATGCTGTAATGAGCGATGCCTAAGAATAAAAAAGGGGTAAAGAAATCTTGTTTACTTCCTACTTGGTATGGAAAAAAATTCAACTCAGCGATGGCGCTCGTTTCCAGTATAGGATTTTTAAAATGAAGATTTCTGTTGACCTTCCAGGGGTCTTTAGATTTAGAGTCATACGCTCCTAATTCAAAATAATGAACACCGAAATTAAAGCTCCATCTTCTGTCTACGTTTTGGCGGTAAAATAATCCACCGCCTAGCTTTAGTTCTCCTCCAAAATGGTTTCTGTTGAGTTCCCCTAAATAATAACCTGTACCAACGGCAAACCCTATTTCTTTTGATTTGTCTTTGTCGTTTCCGGCCCAGGATAGGATTGAAAAGAGAAGTGCTATGATGAGGAATACTTTATTCATGCGTGTTTATAATGCCTTTTCCTGCCTTTTATTGTGTGCGGGATGCTTTATTTGCGGTGCAAAACTAGGGGCTTTAACCTTAATTTCTACGGTCGACTCCCCAATGAAGTTTATTGCGAATTGTGGAAAAGAAATTTTGGTCCTTTAAATTAATGAGTGAAAAGCAGAAAGAGCTAGGTTTCACAGTAACTTTAGAGTTGTTAGCTACAGTATAAGAACGGCTGTCTAAGGTGAGATAAAAACTCTCATCTCTTCCGTCAGCTGTTAGGGTGAGTTCTTCTTTTTGGGGTATTACCAGTGGTCTTACATTTAGGTTGTGAGGAGCTATAGGTGTAAGCACTATGTTCTGGCTTCCGGGCATGACTATAGGACCGCCACAACTTAAAGAATAGGCTGTAGATCCTGTTGGGGTGCTAATGATTAATCCATCTGCCCAATAGCTATTCACGAAGGTGTGATTAAGGTAAGTGTGAATTGTAATCATGGAGGAAGTGTCCTTTTTGTGAATGCTAACTTCATTCAGAGCAAAGTTGTTTTCTCCCAACTCCAAACCTTCCACTTCTACCTCTAATAACGAACGTTTATCTAGCTCGAAGTCTTCATTAATGAGTGCTTCTGCAGCTTTTAGCACACTGTCCACATCGATATTCGATAAAAACCCTAATCTTCCTGTGTTTATTCCTAATACTGGAATATTACTAGCGCGTACGAAAGGCACCGTGTCTAGTAAAGTTCCATCTCCTCCTATACTGACTAGGTAATCCGCTTGAGATTTCTTTAATGAGCCTGAAAAAACATCAAAGGTATCCTTCATCCTCTCTTCTAGAAATTTAGAAAACGACTCTTCTACGATGATCTCTACGCCCTTTCCCTTTAAGTGCTCTATGAAAAGCTGTATGGGGTGGGTGAATGAAGGGTCAAAATTTTTGCCGAAAAAAGCTACTCTCATAAGACATGTTGATGAGGCTGCAAGGTAAGAATACACCTAAAGATATTCACTAAATAGCAGCTTTATTTTGTGAATAACTGAGGAGAGACCAATTTAATTATCGTCTCGACTAATTGTAAATTAGCTTCTACAAAACATCAGTTCGAACTAGTTCAAAACAAACAAAATGATTAAAAGTCTTCCTCTAAGAATTTTATTTTCCTCCTTATTTTTAGGTTTAGTTACTTCTCTGTCTGCTCAGGATGTGACACCTCCAGTGTTTGATCCTTATGAGCCAGAACTTGCTTTGGAGTGCAGTGATGTGGATGTAATCTATGTTACTGCTACAGATGATAGTGGAGAAGATGTAATCATTACATACTCAGACGCTTCTTTTAGCGGAGGATGCACTGATAATAGTGTAAGAACATATACTGCTTTAGATCCAAGTGGAAACACTACTTCGATTATGCAGATTCTAGTAATCGTGGATGAAACTCCTCCGGTTTTTTTGGGAGTAGGTGAGGATATGACTATCTCGTGTGATGAGGCTCTTCCGACTATTCCAGTTGTAATTGTATACGATGAATGCACTGAGTTGGAAATTGAAGAATTTGACTTTGAGACAGCATTTGAGGATGGAATTTGCAGCCAGATAATAAGATGGACATGGAGCGCTACAGATGAATGTGGTAATTACGGTGAATACACGAAGACTATAACTATCGAAGACAATAATGCTCCGATGTTTAATGAAGAGCTAGTGGATTACTACATCGGATGTGAGGAAGAGTATCCTTCGGCTCCTATGGTAACGGCAGAGGACAACTGCACCGATGTTACTGTATCGTATGAAGAGGAAATTATATCAGGAGGAGTTGGTGAAGGTGGTTCTTCACACTGTACCGCGCAGGATGTTTCTTATTTGAATAATTCATTTTCTATGAAGTTGATTAACTCTCCCGCTCAAGAAAATTATATTACATCTGATTTAGTGTTGATGCAATCACCAGATATGGGAGAAGGAAGTACAGCAGTGCTCTCCGGAAATCTATATGGGGAAGATAATCCAAATGCGGGATGGTATGTGTATATGGAGTTCGATAATGGTATGGATTGGGATGCATGGTCTACCCAACTTTTTCCTACAGGTTATAGAGATGATTTTGAAATTGCAGCAGAAAGCCACCTTGATTGGATGTACTTTATTATGAATAGTTCTAATTCTTACTTTATGGGATTAGGAGACTATGAAGGATCGGAGCTCCAGTTATCGCACATGCCTGCTAATTATTATTATGGATTCCAATTAGGTTTTGGAGCTTCTAACTTCACTAGTGATTACGGAATGAGCGGATGGTTTTTAGCAGAAGGAACTTTCTATGATGCTGGAAGTGCCGATGAGGAAACACAGAATGGTGTTGACTTTAGTTATGCAGGAGATATTTATACAGACTTTTTATGCTGTCCTATAGAATCACTAGTAAGAACCTGGACTGCCGAAGATCAGTGTGAAAACATCAGCCAGATGCAGCAGACAATCACTAAAATAGATATACTAGCTCCTAATTTTACGTTTGTCCCAGAAGATCAACTTATAGAGTGCTCAGATGAGCTTCCTACAGAAATGGCAGAAGCCACAGATAATTGCGGAGAGCCAGTGGTTACTTTTGAAGACGTTACGGTTCCTACAGAATGCCCCTCTGAGTATACAGTTTATAGAACTTTTACCGCCACAGATAATTGTGGACTGAACACTTCAGTTACTCAAATTATTACTGTAACAGATACAGAAATTCCAGTATTTAGTCCTTTCCCAGAAGATGTAGTGATAGACTGTGAAGACGATTTGCCAACTGTTCCTGTAGTAACAGCTTTTGATGCCTGTGATGGCGAGTTGACAGTAGAATTCAGTGAGGAAATTATAGGAGATCAGGGTCCTGAAGGAGCAGACGCTTATTGCTACGCTACTACTCCCGTGAATACTGAATTAGGTTGGGCAGGAATCTTATTCGATGCTGGTTTAGGAGACATTCTGGTCACTGCCACTGAAGTAAATTATGTTCAATATCCTGATCAAGGAGAAGGAGCTTACGCAGAAATTTATGGGTCTCTTCAGTCTATGACTAATGAAAACGCAGGGTGGATATTGGAGATGTCCTTAATGAGTGGGATGAATTGGGAGGATTGGTCGAACCAGACGTTCCCTACTGATTATAAAGATGGCCCAGGAACATCAGAAGAGTATTATGAATCTTGGATGTACTTTATCCTAGAGTCAGGAACATTAACGGGATATGGAGACTGGGAAGGAACTTCTATTTCTTTAAGCCATGCACCGGTAAACTACTATTATGGATTCCAGCTTGGTGTTCAGGCAGCTAATTTGAATGAAGCGTATGGAGTAGGAGGCTGGGTTTCTTATGCAGGTACTATATATAATGAGGAGGGAGAACTAGTAGAAATAAATGGAGGAGGAGACTTCGCCTTTGATTTAGACTGCTGCCCAAGGTATTCTGTGGAGAGAAGCTGGAGTGTAACTGATTGTGCTGGAAACACTTCAGAACATCAGCAGCTAATTACATTCGAAAATTTAACAGAAGAAGAGGAAGCCCCTGCTATTCAAGTTTCTGAAGATGAGTTTTCACTAGCGGGAGCATTTATAGAGGATATACTGAAAGTAGGTGTGTCACCGAATCCGGTAACCTCTACTTCTGAAATTGTATTAAGTTCTGAAGTGAATATTCAGGCTGGTCTTAAATTATATACGACTCAAGGATTATTAGTGAGATCTATCTGGAGTGGGCAGTTGGATAAAGAATCAGACACTGAAATACTATTTAAAAAAGAAGGCCTAAACGCTGGTCTTTATATTTTAAAATTGAACACTATGGCTGGAGAGATTACGAGCAAAATCTTAATTGAAGAATAAGATTAATAAACTATAAGGCATAAAAAAGGGCGCCTCTAGCGCCCTTTTTTATACCCTTGATTTTACTTCTAGGCTGGACTACTATTAGTCACAGAAGAAAGTTTTTCTAGATCTCTGTCAAATAAGTAGAGGCCACCTTTGTCATTTCCTATTAGCTCTATTTTATCCATGATATTTCTAGCCAAAGCTTCCTCCTCTATCTGCTCAGAAACAAACCACTGCATAAAGTTATGAGTCGTATAATCCTTCTCTTTTAGACAAACGTCTACCACTTCATGAATTTCTTTAGTCACATTAATCTCATGACTTAAAAGAGTAGTAAATATATCTCTTACGCCTTTAAACGTAGTAGTAGGTTGGCTTAATTGAGGAATGATAGCCTTTCCTCCTCTTTCGTTAATGAACTTCACTAATTTAAGCATGTGTTGTCTTTCTTCATCAGAATGCTCATATAAGAACATTGCTATTCCGTTCAGTCCGTTGCATTCTGCCCAGCTAGCCATAGCTAGATATGCCTGAGAAGATTCAGCTTCTATTTTTACCTGATTGTTCAGGGACTTTTCTACTTTTTTGTTAATCATACCTTAAATTTAATCATTGTATAGAATCAGTTGTAACCAATCTGTAAAATTGGAATTGATTTAAAGAAATTTAGATTAATTCTTTACAAGGTTTATCTTTAACGTTGCAATGTAAATCAACTCCAATGAGCATCAGAAAACCATTCAATTTAAATAAGTGGATAGAGGAAAATAGGGATCAATTAAAACCTCCCGTGGGCAATAAGAACTTATATCCAGAAGGAACCGACTATATAGTAATGGTAGTCGCTGGGCCTAATGCCCGAAAGGATTATCACTTTAATGAAACGGAAGAGTTATTCTATCAGTTAGAAGGAAATATAACGGTTAAAATTCAAGAAAACGGTCAACCTGTTGAGGTGCATTTAGGTCCTGGAGACATGTTTCTTCTTCCTCCCAACATTCCTCACAACCCGGTTAGAGAGGAAGGTTCCATTGGTCTGGTAATAGAAAGAGTGAGAAAAGGAAAAGGGATGAAAGACGGGTTAATTTGGTTTTGTGATAACTGTAATACCAAGCTACATGAAACTTTTTTTGAGCTTAATGATGTAGAAATTGATTTCCTTCCTAGATTTAAAGAATTCTATGGAAATGAGTCGTTTAGAACATGTTCTAACTGCTCAGATGTAATGGAAGCTGACGAAAGATTTTCGCCAAAATAAATACGCATTGCAACGTTTGTGTCTCCCGTCTGGTCTTACTAAACGAAAACTAACACATACGTTTAATGCGGAAAATATTTAATTCCACCCTTGCTTGCATCTGCTTTCTTTTTTCTTTTTACACGGCTGAGTCTCAATTAGAGCCAGAACTAAGGCTTATTCCTATAGACTGTGAATATGGCATGACGGCTTTTTTGGCCGGAGCACCTAATAATAATTCCAGTTATGACTGGGGTGATGGAGTGTTTCAAACCGCTAATTGGGCCTACGTAGAGCATGTTTACGATGCTCCAGGTGTCTATACAGTGGTAGTTGTAAATGGCTCTACTACTTATGTCGGGGAAGTTTCTATAGAAGACTGCTCCTGCCCCACTTCTCTGGGAGCACCGCAGGTTTACGGACAATGTTCCTCAGTTTCAGTTGCCGTAGAAACTTACATTTATTCGTATAATGAGTATAATGTGGAATGGACTTGGGGAGATGGTTCTAATTCTACGAGTGGTTGGGGTTCCTCAACCGGTTATCACTCCTACGCAGCAGAAGGTAATTATGAGATTTGTGGATTTTTCACAGGTCCTGGGTGTGAGGATGGAGTGGAGTTATGTACTTCAGTTACTATTGAGTTTTGTGAAGAGCCTTGTTATTATGACGAGCCTTACATAGAATTAAACGAAAACACATGTACCTACAGTGTTGGACTAATCGAGGCGCCTCAGGAGATTTTATGGACTGTGAATGGCGAAGAGTATCCGTTAGGGAGCTGGTTGTCAGATCTGGCACTACCCGATGGAGATAATCTTATTTGTATGGAAATCTCACCTAATCTTGATTGGAATTGTCCACTAGGTTATTCTGAATGTTTTGAGATTTTTGTAGACAATAGTGCATGCACAGAGCCTGAATTAACCTATGAAGAAACGGCATGTGGTTTAGTGCAGTTTGAGTTTGATTTAAGTGGCGCAGCTATAGAGGTTTTGGAAGTCTCTCTGGGAGATGGCGTCAATCAAACCTTAACCAATGGACAAAACTTCGAACATACATATTACCCTTTCCCTGGAGAGTATGAGGTATGTGTAATTTATGCTATCGAGGGTGCCACTTTTCTAGAAGAATTGTGCACTACGGTTATAGTGGAAGGATGTCCAGAACAGTATTGTTGGGCAGAAATGTGGGGATATGAAGAAGAGTGTGGAATAGTTCAAGTAAATCTAACGACAGAGTTTGGGTTTTTACAGAATGAAGAAATATTGTGGGATTTTGGAGATGGAACTTCTGAATATGGGTTCTCCTTTACAGAGCATGAATATTCTGAACCAGGCGTGTATGTAATCTGTGCTGAGACATGGAACGAATTCTGCCCCTTTGGTATATTTAACTGTTTTACTATAGAAATAGAGGGATGTGAAGATGAGTGCTCAGAGCCATTGGCTTACCAAGAAATTAACTGTGGAGAATGGAGCTTTTCTGTAGGCGAAAATTGGTCTGTAGAATTCGCTGTTTGGAATTTTGGAGATGGCACCATTGAAAACACTTCTTTTGATGAGGTGGTTAGTACTACTCATGAGTATACAGCATCGGGTAGTTATGAGGTGTGTGTGAATTATTATGATTTATCATGTAATGGAATGATAGAGGAGTGTTTTATGATAGAAGTAGATGTTTGTGATCAAAACTGCCAAGCACAGCTTGTTTTCTGGGAACAAGAATGCGGAGAATATTATTTTGAAATAGTAGGAGTAGACAATCTGAGTGGAATTGAATGGGATTTCGGAGATGGATTCTTTGAGTATTCTGAAGAACCGTTTATATCACACACTTTCGAGACCAATGGAGACTTCTTTGTGTGCCCCTGGTTCTGGTTTGAGACCTGTCAGGAGGAAGTTGGAGACTGCTGTATTGATATTGTAGTGGATTGTCATGATGACCAAATTTGCAACGCAATTACTTACACCTTTACCGAATGTCTTCAAGCTAGTTTTGTTTATGAAGGGAATTCAGAGGGGCTATACGACCAGTGGCAGGTTAGTTTTAATGGTCAGGTTTTATTGGATTATGAAACTATGGATGGGACTTTTATTACTTTCCCAAGCGCAGGGTTATATACTGTAGGTGTTACAGATGCTCTGAACTGTGATGGACTGCTAGAGCCTTTCTTCATAGAGGTATGGGTTGAAGGGTGTCCTGTATGTCCAGAGATATTTACAGAATATATAAACTGTTTAGAAGGAGGGTTTTTCTATGAAGGAGAAATAGAAGGAACAGCATACTGCTGGGAATTATGGAGTAACGGATCTATGTTAACCACTTATTATGATGAGTCGTACACTGAAATTATCTTTCCTGGTCCTGGAGAATATCAGGTAGGAGTTACCAATGCATTGAACTGTGAAGGTGATTTTGAAGTTTATTTTATTACCGTTGTAGTTGAAGGCTGTGAGACCGAATGTGAAGAAATTACAGTTGAAAATCTGGAATGTGATTATGGAGTATTCTCTTATTCAGGCTCTATAGATACTTCTGTTTGGTCGGACTTATGCTGGGAAGTTTATGATAATAATGGGAGTCTACTCGCTACATATATAGATGGAGAGTTGACGGATTATTATTTCGCCACCCCAGGAACTTATACCGTACTCGTTACTAATGCCGTTCCATGTAATGGTGTGATTCCATCTATAGAAATAACAGTAGAAGGCTGTGATGGTTATAGCTGTGGATGTATAGAGAATAACCTATTAGAAAATGGGGATTTCGAATCAGGACTTCCTATTAATTCTGATTTCGATGAGAGTTGTACTTGCCAAACAAACTCTATCTGCGTAGGCCATGAGCCCAGAGATAAGTGTAGCAATGCCTTTTGGATACAAGACCTCTATGACCATACTTATGGAACTCCTAATGGAAACTTTCTAATAGTAGACGGAGGAAATGGAAACGTATGGAATGATCAGGTTTCTGTAATCGCTGGAGGAACGTATAATTTTTCAATGTGGATTGTTAGAGAGATAAGTGATAGTCCTGGAAATAATTCATCTCAGAATTTATATACCCAAGTAAATGGGGTCACCCATGAAGAATTTACTACGGCAGACGCTACTCCCAACGAATGGGCTGAGTACTGTTTCTATTATGTCGCTGAAGAAACGGGTGTAATTACAGTAGGCCTTTTCCAGGAAAGTGGTCAAGGGTATAATGACTGGGGGTTAGATGATGTCTACTTCGGTACATGCGAAAACACGGTAGAATGTGAGTTTGAATCTTATGTAACCTCATACGAATGCGGAGAAGTAGAATTTGTTTTCTCTCAAAATACGACAGAAGGTTATGTGGACTTCGGAGACGGAAATCCATCAGAGTATGTGGGAAATTATACTGTTCACACCTACGAGACTGAAGGATGGTATGAGGTGTGTGTGGAGTATTTCAATAATCAATGTAATGAGTGGTTAGGGGATTGTTTCGAGGTTTATGCTGAGGGATGTGATGAACCTTGTGAAAATTACATAACCGCTGAATCTACAGAATGCGGGTTTGCAGAGGTATTCTTACCTCAAGGAGTTCAGCAGGCTTGGGTAGATTTCGGTGACGGAATCAGTGGAGAATTTTCAGGAAACTATTTCGGACATGAATATGAAGAGTCTGGCTTGTACACCATCTGCACAGAGTATTATAATGCTGAATGTGAAGACGGATATTATGGATGCACAGAAGTTTATATTGAAGGTTGTGAAGAAGACTGCACCCCATTAGTATTATCGTTTGACGGAGACTTCGGAGATTTGGAAAACTACACTGAGTTATTAGAGTGTGTTATAGGAGATGAGTTTGGCGTGGTTTGGGAAGGAGTAATTCCTTTAAGCACCATCTTCAATGAATTTGAATTGCCATTATGCCTTCCAGATGGATGTTATAGCTTCTCCATCACTAATTCGAATCCGCTTCTTTTAGCATCACTAGGTATCGCGTTGCAAAGCGTAGATTCTGACGATGTAGATGTAGAAATTACATTAGATATAATCTCAGGAACGTTAGAAGTCAACTTCGGAATAGGAGCAGACTGCACTGTAGGAATAGAAGAGATAGAACTAGACTTTCTAGTATATCCTGTTCCTGCGTCAGATGTGGTAAATATTCTGTTTGAGTCCAACGGATGGGATTTTGAAATCGTAGACATTAGTGGCAGATTAGTTCACAAAAGCGTAAACTCATCAACACAAAATAGAATTGATGCAACGCTATGGGCTAATGGATTGTATTTAATAAAAGCAATGAACGGAGTTTCTCTAATTACAAAGAAATTCCAAGTGAAGAACTAACTTCGGTTATAGTCTTTATACAGGTTAACTTTGATTGATGAAATGAAGGAGTTCCGAGAGGAGCTCCTTTTTTCATGCGGTATTATTCAGATAGAATAGACAAAACCTCTTTTATCCTAATGCGGCAGAACACTCATATATAGAAAGCTAAAGACACACGATTTTTAATAAAGATGAGCTAATGCCAGATACTTAAGAATAATTCACAATTCTTAACCCATATATAAACGCATTGCAACGCATAATCTTCACATCCGCCATGATAATTTTCCTAAATTCGCTCGTTATACTTAAAGTGAATAATAACAATGACCTATCATAAATTAAATGTATACTCAGGCTGGTTCATTTGGCTAATAGCTACTATCGTTTATTTACTAACTATAGAGCCTACTACTAGTTTTTGGGATTGTGGAGAGTTTATATCTTCTGCTTATAAATTACAGGTAGGTCACCCGCCAGGCGCACCGTTCTTCATGTTGGTTGCCCGATTTTTTGCCATGTGGTTTGGCCCTGAGCACGTGGCCATGGCCATGAATGGATTATCGGCATTATGTAGTTCGTTTACCATCTTGTTTTTGTTCTGGAGTATCACCCACTTCGCTAAGAAGTTAGCAGTTAAAACATTCGGAACAGATTTAGATACAGGCGCTACATGGGCTGTAATGGCTAGTGGTGCTGTAGGAGCATTGGCTTACACATTTAGTGATTCATTTTGGTTTAGTGCGGTAGAAGGAGAGGTGTATGCCATGTCTTCCTTATTCACGGCTGTAGTATTCTGGGCTATCCTTAAATGGGAGAGCATGTCTGATAAAGGTGGAGGCTTCAGGTGGCTTGTGCTTATCGCTTATTTGATGGGACTTTCTATAGGAGTTCACCTTCTTAATCTTCTAGCTATACCGGCTATAGCATTCGTTTATTATTTTAAGAGACATAATGTTACGGTGATCGGGTTAGCGATAACAGCTTTAGTTTCATTAGTGGTTCTAGGGTTTATTCAAGGGTTAATTATTCCTGGTACTATAAAGCTGGCAAGTAAATTCGAATTGTACATGGTAAATGACATGGGAATGCCTTTTAATTCTGGTGTTATCGTTTATATCATGCTAATAATTCTGCTGATAGTAGGAATGTTATTCGTTTCTAAAAGACAAAACTGGCCTATAGTAAACACCTCTGTGCTCTCTATTATGATGGTGCTCATTGGGTATTCTACATTCGCTTTAGTGGTAATTAGAAGTTCTGCTAACCCACCTATGGATGAAAACAATCCTGAAAATGTATTTACACTTCTTTCCTATTTAAATAGAGAGCAGTACGGTTCTAGACCACTTCTTACAGGTCAATACTGGAATACTCCTATTAATTACGATGATCCATATTCTGGTAAATCCAACAATTATGTTAAATCCTTCAGCGTAAAAAATAATGCAGGAGCTATGGTTAAGTCCTACAAGTTTGTGTTTGAGGCAGAGGAGTACATAGAAAATAACTCAGATAAGGATTTATCCCTCGTAGAAGAATATATAGCTTCTGAAGCCATAGATGGGTATAATTATGTAGATGAGCTTACAGCATTTCTTCCGAGAATGCACAGTACAGATGCGAGAGATATCGAGGCTTATAAAGAATGGTCCAATTTTAAAGGATGGAATGAGGCTAAAAAACGGCCTAAGGTAAAAAAGGATGAGAAACAGCTAAAAGAAGTAGAAGCTGAACTGAACAGAGCCATGAGTGCCATTAATTATTACGCGGTACGTGGAGACCAGCAGGGCTACTCTGAAGCTAAAGCTGCTTTCTCTAAAAAATACATACAGTTAAAGCGAAAAGCGGGAAAACTCATGCCTACGCAAGGAGAAAACATGCGATTCTTTGCAGATTATCAGGTTGGATGGATGTATTGGAGATACTTCATGTGGAACTTCTCTGGTAAGCAAAATGATGTGCAAGGTCATGGAGATATATTAGACGGAAACTGGCTGACAGGGCTAGATTTTATAGACCAAGAAAAACTGGGGAATAGAGACATGCTCACCAGTTATATGGAAGGGAATAGAGGACTGAATAAATTCTTCCTGCTTCCATTTTTACTGGGGCTAATAGGGTTTGTCTTTCAGTTGGTGAAAGCGCCTAAAGACTTTACAGTCAGTGCGCTGCTGTTTTTGCTTACAGGGTTGGCTATTGTTGTTTACCTGAACCAAGACCCTTTCCAGCCTAGAGAAAGAGATTATGCCTACGTAGGATCCTTTTATGCCTTCGCGCTGTGGATAGGACTGAGTATTATGGGGCTCTATTATGCGGCTACTAAGATGGTTCAAAAAGAGCTATTTCTCTCTGCAGGAGCAGGACTCGGGATAGGGGTGATTCTCTATGTATTAGAGGCTGCCTCAGGTCAGGATCATTTCACATCACTATGCATCCTATTTATGGCAGGAGTAGCAGCGTTAGTATTAGTAGCGTTGCAAATGGGAGTGAAGCCTGCACTAGACTCCAAGCAAAAGGCTATCCTTTGCGGAGTAATAGGAATGACCGTACCCTTCTTAATGATGAGTGACGGGTGGGATGATCATAGCAGAGCAGGAAGGAGAACTGGAGGAGATTTCGCCCAGAACTATTTAATGTCGTTAGAGCCAAATGCACTTATTTTCACTAATGGAGATAATGATACATTCCCTCTCTGGTACGCTCAGGAAGTTGAAGGCGTTAGAACAGACGTAAGGGTGGTAAACCTTTCTCTACTGCAGACAGATTGGTATGCAGATCAAATGAAAAGAAAAGCTTACGATGGTGAAGCGGTTCCTATTGGTCTTAAAGAAGAGCAGTATAGACAAGGTACCAGAGATTTCGCGGAAATGAATCCATCTGAAGAGTATGTGGAACTTTCAGATCAGTTTAATTTCTTCTTAGACGATGAACGATTTAAAAAAGAAAATCAGGAGCCTTACTTCCCGTCCAATAAGTGGAAGTTAACTGTAGATAGCGCTGATGTGGTTAATAAAGGGGTCGTTTCTGCTGCAGATGCAGGTAAGATAGTTCCAGTAATGCGGTGGGAGAGAAATGGAAAACTGCTTAAAAACAGTATTCTGGTTTACGATATTATCAGAAACAACAATTGGGAAAGACCAATTTATTTTGCAAGTACTATCGGTCAGGATGCATTTAATGGTTTACAAGATTATTTCCAACTAGAAGGATTAGCCTATAGATTAGTTCCCATTAAAACAGTTTCTCAAAACCCACTTCAAGTAGGAAGAGTGAATACTGAAGATATGTATGACAATGTCATGAATAAATTCAAATGGGGGAATATGCAGGATACAGTAATGGATATTTATTTAGATGAGAATAACCTAAGAATGGTATCTAATCTGAGAATGCAATTCGCTAATCTAGCAGACGCACTAACAGAAGAAGGGCAAAACGAGAAAGCAGTTATCGTGTTAGATAAATGTTTCGAAGTGATGCCAGAAGAAGTGGTGAGATATGATGAGCAGATTCTTTACCTAGCAGAAGAGTATGTAGAAGCAGGTGAAAAAGAAAAAGGAACCGCTCTATTCGAAAGATACTTCGAGCTAATAGAAGAGAAATTAGATTATTTAGAATCTCTGGATCCTAATGACGCATTGAGCGTGGTGGGAGATTTCGAAAGAGATTTTACCGTGCTAAGTTATACGTTAAGGAGAACATCAGATACAGTTAAAGACTCTGTATTCTTAAACCAGATAGGAGACAGGTTCGAACGTAATTATGAAAATTACTTGAGAATAGAATCTAAGAAAAGGAAAGAGTACGAGGAAAGAAGGTCTGGCAAAAAAGGAGACTTTTAGATAACTGTGATTTGGATAGACAGGTTACCAAAATGGCTTAGATAATTAGCCTCCTATGTTTTTCTAGGGGGAGCTAAAGTGAAATAAATTAGTAAAACTATCCTGCGTAATGAGCGGGAAGAGTGCAATGCGCCAAGGCAGATGATTTGCTTTCAGTAACATTAGAAGCATTGCTGACTTTCTACTAGAAAAAAAGCAGTAAGAGAATGCATTATTAGAATTAATTATCTGGTATTCAATTTAGTATGACTTTAGTTTGATGGGGTTATTCTGCAGCTTCAATCTAGAAGAATCTACTAATTCGAGTACGATAAAAAAAGGTAAAATAAAAAATCCTAACCTCTAGACTAGCCGTTTATTACTCACTAGTTTTGTGGCTTAAATAATCCAAAGTTTTGAAACGAATAGCCATATTAGCGAGTGGTAACGGAAGCAATGCAGTGCGCATTCTTCAGCACTTTTATACTTCTGAATCTGTAAAAGTAGTCGGAGTTTTTAGTAACAAGATGAATGCTCGAGTACTTGAGAAATTCATAGATAGAGATCAGGCAGCATATTTCTTCGATAGTAATGAAGAGCTGCTAGAACAACTGCAAGCTGAAGAAGCTGATTATGTAGTTTTAGCAGGTTACTTAAAGCTTATTCCTTTAGAGATTTTGTCGGTTTATAAAAATGCGATTATCAATATTCACCCAGCATTGTTACCTAAGTATGGAGGTGCCGGTATGTATGGAGTGAATGTGCATAAGGCAGTTAAAGATGCAGAAGACCGGGAGACGGGAATTACTATTCATCTTGTAAACGAAGTTTATGATGAAGGCCGAGTTTTATTTCAAGCTGCTACGGCTATTTCAGAAAATGATTCTGCTAAAGATATCGCTCGTAAAGTTCAAGCTTTGGAGCACGAACATTATCCACTAATTATAGAAAAATTGATAAATAATGAATTTTGATATAGGTCAAGTTCTCGCTTGTTTTATGGTGCTTTTTGCTGTAATCGATATAATAGGATCTATTCCTCTTATTCTAGAAATAAAGAAATCTGCTGGAACCATTAGCGCATTAAAGGCGTCATTGGTCTCGTTAGTCATTATGATTGTCTTTCTATTCGTAGGAGAAAAGTTGATTATATTTATCGGTGCCAGTACTGCATCCTTTGCGGTAGCAGGTTCGTTCGTTTTGTTATTCTTAGCATTAGAAATGATTCTGGGAATAAAAATATTCAAAGCAGATGAGCAGATTCATAAAACAGCTTCCATAGTTCCCCTGGCTTTCCCTATAATCGCTGGGGCAGGTTCCATGACTACCATTCTATCTTTAAGAGCAGAATATGCGTCTGTAAACATCACTATAGCTATTTTAATGAATTTAATACTGGTCTACGTAGTACTTAAATTAACCGGTAGAATAGAGAAACTACTTGGAGAAGTAGGAATCGCTATTCTCCAGAAGTTTTTCGGGATAATTCTACTTGCTATAGCGGTAAAGTTATTTGGAACGCATGCACCAGCTATCTTTGAGTAATGCTTAAAGTAATTGTACATACTGATGGAGCGTGCAGCGGAAACCCTGGAAAAGGGGGGTACGGTCTGATTATGCAATTTGGTAAGCATAAAAAGGAGGAAAATCAAGGATTCAAACTCACCACCAATAATAGAATGGAGTTGTTAGCAGCTATAAGGTCTCTGGAACTCCTGACTAAAGAGGGCTGTGATGTGCTCATTTACTCTGACTCTAAATATGTGGTTCAGGCAGTAGAAAAAGGCTGGGTATTTGGCTGGGTTAAAAAGAACTTTAAGGGTAAAAAAAACCCTGACCTCTGGAAAAGATTTTTAGTTGCCTATAAGAGGCATAATGTGAAATTTCAGTGGGTAAAAGGGCATGCTGGTAATGAAATGAATGAGCGAGCTGACTTTTTAGCGACTTCTGCATTGCACCGCGAACCCATTCTCATAGACCAAGGTTACGAGGACTCCATAAAGGGTGAAGAAGGGTTATTCTAAAAAAAAGCAGTATTTTTTCGTGGGCTGTAACTTTTTTGAGGACCAGACCGTCCAGCTAATACCAAACCGTGTTAATGACTATTTCTGAGTACAATTCTTGTGTAGATGAATATGCGGATAATCTCTACAGATTCATGCTTAAGCAGACTGGTGATTCACCTTCTGCCAAAGATTTGGTGCAAGAATCTTATTTAAAGTTATGGCAGAAATATGAAAATGTAGACTATAAAAAGGCGAAGAGTTATCTATTTACCACAGGGTATAACAAGATGATAGATAACTACAGAAAGAATAGTAGACAGGAATTAATACAAGAGTCGCATGTGAAATCACACGTGCACTCCGAGCAGTATTCAGACCTCTCTGAAATTTTAGAAGAAGCACTAAATAAACTTCCTGAAATTCAGAAAACGGTAATTATACTTAGAGATTACGAAGGATACAGTTATGACGAGATAGGTGAAATAACGAACTTAAAGGCCTCACAGGTTAAGGTTTATATTTATAGAGGGAGATTGAAGTTAAAAGAGTATTTAGTTAGCGTAGAACACGTTTTATGAAAATAGACAAGAATAATTACGAGGCATATATTCTAGATTATCTAGAAGGAACTCTTTCAGAAAGTGAACGGGGAGCTATGGAGTTATTCGCGTTTTCTCATCCTGAGTTGGGGATAGATTTAGAAGTGGAATTACCTCAGGTTTCTTCTAGAGTGAATACGATGGATGTTTCTTATTTAAAGAAAACGTTGGTCTGGAACGAGGAAGAGGTAAGTCATCTCATGATAGCGTTTCTAGAGGCGAAGATTGATGGAGTAGAACTAAACTTTTCTTCTCAACATAGACTAAGTCAATGGGAAACTGCCTTCTCAGCGAACTATGGCGTATTATTAGCCGCCCTCAAGAAAACATATATACTACCCGTATCCGAGGTTGATGAGTCTCTCAAGGCTGGCCTTGTTATGCTTCCAGAAGACCATGCTGATTTTAAAACCATAGCGTATTTAGAAGGAGATTTGTCGGCCAGAGAACAGATTGCTTATGAGAAGGCTTCTTTAAGTGACTCTAAGTTAAATTTGACTTTACTGAATTATGAGAAGACTATTCTTCCTCCATCGAGTGAGGAGCTTTCTACTTTATTTAAAAACGAACTCAAACAAAAAGGGGCAAAGGTTATTCCTATATGGTTATACAGGTCTATAGCTGCAGCTGCTGTGGTAGTGTTTGGATTCTTTTTCTTAAATAACTTAGACCTAACTGAAGTACATCAGACTGCCGAGTTTAGTCCTAGAACACAATCTTCAAAAGAGCAGTTAGCAGAAGAATTTAATGAGGATGAAACAGACCGTGTAATTGCCAGAACTATAGAGGCAGAGAGTGATGAAGCCAATTATGTGGCCGAGACAGTGATTAGTAATAATCCTTCCGGCTTTCAGAATACTGTGGTAGATAATCCATTGGTGAGTGAAGGCATAATTACCAGCATGAATAAAGCGTATGCATTAGTAGCGACTACCAATACTACACCGGTTTCTATAGTGGGAGATTATCTTATAGAAGCAGATCAATTTGAATTGGCTATTCATAAAGCGTTAGATGCAGACCTGTTAATAGATGAGCCATTCACTGAGGACTATGCGTATCTCACCCCTTTAGCGTTAGTTAGAAGAGCCGTGTTAAATAAAATGGGTCAAGAGGATGAACAATCTTTAGCCATGTCACTAGTAAATACTACAGCTAAGAAGTTATCTAATGAAACAGAAGATTTTATTGCTTACGAAAAGTCGAATGAAGGGAAAAATGGGTTCAAACTGAAATTAGGAAAATTCTCTTTAGAAACGATAAGATAGAGCCTACTTGTTATTGAACTCGCTCATAGTTCTGGGTGCTCCTATAGTAGTGAAGTTCTCTATCATCTTTATGAGATGTTCTAATCTTTCGGGGAGCAGATTAGCTTCGTCTATGTTCCATTCTCCAAGCACATAATCCACTTGGCTTCCTTGCTTAAATTCACTTCCCACCCCGAAACGTATTCTGGGATACTGAGATGTGTTAAGCAGCAGTTGAATGTCTTTTAAGCCGTTATGGCCGCCATCACTTCCTTTGGTTCTCATTCTTACACTACCATAAGGAAGTGCTAAGTCATCTGTAACTACTAGAAGATTTTCAAGAGGAATTTTCTCTTTGGTAAGCCAGTACTGTACTGCCTTTCCGCTCAAATTCATAAATGTATTCGGCTTGAGTAGAATAAGGGTTCTCCCTTTGTGTTTTAGCTTGCTGATTTCCCCAAGCTTAGCCGTTTCAAAAGAAACATTGGATGCCTTAGCTAAGGCATCCAATGTCATAAAGCCAATGTTATGGCGTGTCTTTTCATATTTATATCCTGGATTTCCTAACCCAGCTATTAAATACTTCATTCTTTAATTTAGGTTATTCAGCAGCAGCTTCTGCTCCTTCTTCACCACCTTCACCTTCTTCACCTTCGTCAGTAGCAGCAGACATAGCAGCTCTAGTTCTCTTAACAGCTAATACTACAGCATTCTCTGGGTGAAGTAAAGTAAGTCCATCTAAATCTACAGAACTAACTCTAATAGAATCACCTATGTTTAATGCAGTGATGTCTAAAACAAGCTCTTCTGGGAAAGCAGAGGGTAATCCTTTACAGTTTAGCTTTCTGAAATTCATCGCTAAACGTCCACCACCTACTACTCCTTCAGATAAACCTGAAGTTCTTACTGGAAGACCAATCTTTACTTCCTTAGTAGCTACTAACTCTAAGAAATCTACATGTACTATTCTATCCGTAACTGGGTGGAATTGGATATCTTGAATAATCACGTTAGTTATAGAACCAGAAATCTCTAATTCTATCTGATATACATTTGGAGAATAAACGACTTTCTTTAGCGCTATCTCGTTTATGAAGACGTGTACTTGCTTGTCTCCACCGTAAATTACAGCAGGAACGTTTCCAGCTCTTCTCTGAGCCTTAGCATCTTTTTTCCCTACGTTCTCTCTAGAAGAACCGCTCAATGATACTTTTTTCATCTTTATTTTGTTTTTAATATTATACTATTATAAAATTCGAGCTTATAGACTCGTTGTTACTAAGGCTTTTTAACACATTACCGAATAAATCTGCTACGGTTATCACCTTTATTTTCTCGTTTTCCTCTTTTAACGGAATACTATCCGTTACTATAAGCTCAGTTAACTGACTATTTCTTATTCTCTCGTGAGCTGGACCACTTAATACTCCGTGTGTACTAATAGCCCTAACACTTTTAGCACCATTCTCCATCATCATATCAGCGGCTTTAGTTAAGGTGCCTGCTGTGTCCACCATATCATCTACTAGTACTACGTCTTTTCCCTCTACATCACCTATTACGGTCATGTTTTCTATCTGGTTAGCTACTTTTCTCTGCTTGTAACAGATAGCTAAATCCACATTTAAATACTTGGCGTATGCATTAGCTCTTTTAGTTCCTCCTGTATCTGGAGTAGCTATTATCATATCTGGAGTTCTAATACTTTCTAAGTAGGGTAAGAAAATAGTACTTGCAAATAAATGGTCTACAGGAACTTCAAAGAAACCTTGGATTTGGTCAGCGTGCAGATCCATAGTTATTAACCTATTCACCCCAGCAGCAGTTAGCAAATTAGCCACTAACTTAGCCCCTATAGCTACTCTCGGTCGGTCTTTTCTATCTTGTCTAGCGAATCCGAAGTAAGGCATTACAGCCACTATGGATTGTGCAGAAGCTCTTTTAGCAGCGTCCACCATTAACAATAGCTCAAATAAATTATCACTTGGAGGTGCGGTAGATTGAACTATCACCACTATTTTCCCACGTACAGTTTCTTCTATAGAAGTCTGAAACTCACCATCACTAAACTTTTGAAAAGAGACATCGCCCAGTGGAACACCAAAACTCAATGCTATTTGCTCCGCTAACTCACGAGATGCAGTACCTGAGAAAATTTTCATGTCAGTCGCCATTTCTATTTTTTTAAAGGGCTGCAAAAATACGGACTTCTTAGCAGCTATTCAATAGACTCAGCCTATAAAATAGCATTTTCGCACACGGCATGTTAAATTTGGTTAAGCCACAGAACATAATAGCTTTAATGAATGTTAAAGCTATATCAAGCATCTCGTTAATTCACCATCTTGCGGGATATATCTAATGTTATCCAGTTGAGTCAAAGAGTCATTCAAATATTCGTTATCCTAATCACTTGTGTTCTAGCTGGAATGGTGGCGTTGCAATTGTTCTGGATAAGAAACTCCATGAACCTGAGAGAAACAGAGTTTAAGCATGAAATAAATGCCGTACTCGATGATGTAGTCTTGGAATTAGAGAAAAAGGAAAACCTAGAAAGAATAGGAATGGGAGAAACATCAGAACCATTCCTGATAGAAATACAGTCTAGCAGTGAAGTCGGCCTGGAAATAGCGTTTAAAAATACACTACAGGATCAGGTAGTCCAATCTGAAACCATCGGTTATTCTGACGATATCATGGTTACTGAAGAAAAAGCCAATGCACTTCTTCAAAAAGAGATGGGGAAATTCGGGAAGGAACAATCAGAAATTTTAAAACAGTCAGAATTCTTAGAAGACATCTTAGGAGGAAACGTATCAATCCAAATAGGCAAGGGTATAGAAAGTAGAATAGATCTAGAAATAATAGACAGTTTAATAAAAGGGGGATTAAAAGAGAGAGCGATCAGAACTGCACATGTGTTTGGTGTATTTGACTCCCAAAACAATGTGTTTCTGCTAGGGGAAAATGCTGCACATTGTGCAGATAAATTAAAAGCTAGTTATGCCACATACTCGGCCAAGCTCTTTCCTAAGAACCTATCGAATAAAACCTACTTTTTAAAGATATTGTTTCCCAAGCAGAAGCAGTATTTGTTTCAGTCCATGTGGACTTTATTGGTCATGTCGGGAATAATTATCATAGCAGTAATAGCTGCTTTCATATTTAGTTTCAAAACCATATTCAAGCAGAAGAAACTCTCAGAAATGAAGAACGACTTCATTAATAATATGACCCATGAATTAAAAACCCCAATTAGCACCATTTCATTGGCGTGCGAAGCACTTAGAGATCCAGATATGAGAGGGACACAGAAACAGACAGACTCTTTCGTGAATATGATTAATTCAGAGAATAAACGATTGGGTGTGCTAGTAGAAAATGTACTTCGGTCAGCCCTTTTAGATTCAGAAGAAATGCCATTCAAGGTAAATCAGCTAGATGTAAATGAATTAGTCAGAGGTGTCTGTAGAAATTTAGCCATCAGAGTGAAGAAATATGATGGGAAGATAGATGTCGATCTTGATCCTCAAACACCGTTTATGGATGGAGATTCAGTACACCTGACCAATATGGTGTACAATTTGTTAGATAATGCTATAAAGTACTCCACTGGAAGCCCCATGCTAAAGGTTAAGACTAGTAGTTCTGAGGAGCAGATAGAGATAGAAGTAGAAGATAAGGGAATAGGAATCTCGAAGGAGAATCAGAAAAAAATATTTGATAAATTATACCGCGTTCCAACAGGAAATGTCCATGATGTGAAAGGATTTGGTCTCGGACTGAATTACGTGAAAGTTATCGTAGAAAGACATCATGGAGAAATAGCCGTAGAGAGCGAACTAAAAAAAGGAAGTAAATTCACCATAGTAATACCGAAGAAATATGAAAAGCACCATTAAAATTTTACTTGTAGAAGATGATCCTAATTTAGGCTCATTGTTATCTGATTATTTAAGAGCTAAAGGTTTCGAAACTAAACTGGCCACAGATGGAGAAAAGGGACTAAAAATCTTTAATCTACAGTCGTATGATTTTTTAATCCTCGATGTAATGATGCCTAAGAAAGACGGTTTTACTCTAGCTAAAGAGATAAGACAAATAAATAAACAGGTTCCTATTTTATTCTTAACGGCCAAGTCTATGAGCGAGGATACACTAGAAGGGTTTAAAGCTGGAGCAGATGACTACATGACTAAGCCATTCAGTATGGATGAATTACTGGTTAGGATTAATGCGATTTTAAGACGTACATCCTCTATACCGGAGCTTGGAGATGAAACCAAAACATACACTATAGGAAAGTATGAGTTTGATTATAATAAGCAGAAATTAGTTTCTCCAGATACAGACACTAAGCTTACAACTAAAGAAAACGAGTTGCTTTATCTGCTTTGCAAAAACAAAAACGGAGTACTAGAGAGAAATCACGCTTTAAATATGATTTGGGGCGATGACAATTATTTTAATGGAAGAAGCATGGATGTGTACATAGCCAAACTAAGAAAACATTTAAAAGCTGATGAGAAAATCCAAATTCTAAATGTACACGGAAGAGGGTTTAAACTGTTAGATGAGTAGAGTCAGTTTTTATGATAATAACCAAAAAAAAACATTTGTCCTGCTGAATATGTGTTATTCCTATCACGCCATTTTATGAATGCGTAAAATATTTCGTATATTACAATACCTAATAACTAATTAAGAAAAATTTTAATTCCTGAATAATGAAAAGAACCACATTTACCATAGGAGCCGTACTTGCCATCGGAAGTATGTTTGCTCAAACTTCCTCTATGGAAGAATCCAAGGCTAAAGCGATCGAAATAGTGGAAGCTAGTCTAGCGGAAACAGAGTCTTATACTGAAGTTTATGGCTTAATGATAGCTAGATTGAATGAGGAAGCATCTCAAACTGATTTAAATGGGAGCGCACTAATTTCCTTCGAGGAATTTACTCAAATGCTAGAGGCTAGTATCGATATAAACGTATATACAAATGCTGATGGAGAGTCTGTATCTATAGCGAGTGAGCCTTCTATGGCATTATTAGATGATGGTATGAATGCTGCTCCTCCGGTAAGATTAGAAAATGAGACAACATTAGATTATGTACAAAGACTGGCTATTCTTACTGAAAGTACAGATGTACATCATGATTACGTAGTAATAGCTACTACTGGTGGAGAATTAGGATTGGTTTATGCGCATGTTACTGCTAGCGCAAATGGAATCGGAGAAACTGATGTCGCTGTTCAATTGAGTATGTTCCCTAATCCCGTTTCAGATGTACTTACTCTGGCAGGATTACCTGCTGGAACTTTCCCAGGAAAATTATTAGATGCTCAGGGAAAAACCATTCTAGAGCTTTCTCTTACAGATGGAAAGCAGATAGATCTTAGCGGATATGCTGCTGGATTCTACACGCTAAGTGTATTAGTAAATGAAGAAATGATTACTGAAAAGCTTCAAGTTAGAAGATAGTCAGTACCTAGTAAATACTTAAAAGCCTGATTGATAATTTGTCAATCGGGCTTTTTTATGCCTTAAAATTCAACTTTAGACCTGTGTAAATTAACGAAACTGTAAGTGGAGGAATTCGAATAAATAGTGGTTATGGCGTGATGCTTGTGTTTTTCAAATCATTACTAACTAAAATTTATATATCATGAAATTGATAAAAAACCCACAAGCAAACCTGGAGTCTAAGAGATTTCGATTCTTTAAGCTAGGAATGATTGTTTCCTGCTCTCTGGCACTGTTGGCATTTAGATGGACTACTTATGAGTTAGAAGAAGACCAGGTTTATTCACCGCCTATAGAAAGAGAAACCCTAATTACTGAGTTAGCTCCTGTTTCTTTTAATGAGATGGCTAAGCCTAAAAAAAGACGAGTAGTGAGAAGTAATATGAGTATTATAAACCTTGTGCTAGAGCTGCCCAAAGAAAGCAAAGTTTTAAAGCTTATCAGTTTAGGTGATATACAAGACCAGATAGGAGATGGCTGGGAAGATGAACCGGGTATTATAGAGCCTACTTTCCCTTCTGGTCCAGAAGGCTGGATGAAGGCAGAGAGAACACCTTACTTCGATGAATGTGCGCAGCCCTCGAATAAAAAAGAAGAAAGCGCATGTACTTATGCTGCCATTAAAAACTTCGTTCAGTCTAATACTAAGTACCCTTCTGTCTGCAGGGAGTTAGGTGTAGAAGGCACCGTGTGGCTCACATTCGTAATAGATAAAAATGGAGATGTGGTAGAAATAGAGGAAGTAAAGTCTCCTCACTCTGCTTTAACCAGGGCAGCCATAAGTGGGTTAAGTAAACTGCCTAAGTTAAACCCAGGAACTCAGCGCCTAAATCCAGTAGCTGTAAAGCTAGAGATTCCAGTAAGGTTTATGCTTAGCAGATAGCAGGAGAAATACAGATTTAAGTGCTCACCTTTTAAGGGTGGGCATTTTTTTTGCATTGCTACGCGGAAGTATATGAGCTATAGGAGTAACTAATACTGCGCTTTTATCGTAGAGTAGGGTGTAAATTTGATGAGAATGAGAACTTTTTTAATATTATTGGTCACAGCATGTGCCATGCACTCCTGCAATTCTACAGATGATTCTGAGGCTAAATCGTCTTCAAGTAGGACGAGTATTGTAGCGGAGTCTGACACACTATTGGTCTTAAGGAATAGTGAGTATAACCTGACGCTAACGCTGCCTAAGTCTATTATGACCGCTGAATCTAAATTTCAATTTAGAGAGAGTTTCGGTGATGCCGAATTATACGTTCACCCTGGTTTTCATGTGTACATTTCCAAAGAAGACACTGAGCTAAGCGAGATAAAAAAGGAACTCCAATCTGATGGGTTGTTTTCTAGAAAATTTATAGACGAATCTGAAGGGGAATTGTTTTATCAATCGATCTTGCCAGATGGTTCTGAGATTGGTTTCGGTTGGGTGAAAAGCTTGACTACACCTGGCCTTAAAATGATTTTAAGATTGGATCCGCAAGGGACTTATAGTAAACAAGATGTGCGCACTATTCAGAAACACATGAAAACATTAAATATCCTTTAATACAGAAAAAATGAAAAATCTAATTATAGTTTTTATTCTTCTATTTGGTGTGAACCCTGCGTTGATTGCGGGGGTCGTAGTGTTAGAAGGGGTGTATCAAGGTAGAGACCTCTACGTACAAAATCCATTTTCAGAGGAAGGAGTGGGATTCTGCATTTATGAGGTGACCGTAAATGGAGTAATCACTTCTGATGAAATCAACTCAAGTGCGTTTGCTGTAGATTTAAGTATGTATGAATTTTTGAATGGGGATGATATAGTCATTACCATACGCTCTAAGGCAGATTGTATTCCTAATGTTATTAATCCAGAGGCCATTAGCCCTATTAGCTCCTGTGAGTTTTCTCAGTTGGCTCTTAGTGATATGGGAGTTTTTTCATGGAAGACTAAAGGTGAAAACGGAAAAATACCATTTATTATAGAACATTATAAATGGAATAAATGGGTGAAGATAGGAAGTGTGCTAGGAGAAGGAAACACTGATTTATCTGCTTACGAGGTAAGCTTAAACCTACCAGCAGGTGAGAATACGATTCGATTAAAACAGAAAGACTATAATGGGGAGCATTTATCTGAACAGGTAAGTGTCGTTAGTTTAGGAACACCAGCAGAACTTTTATCAGCGAAAGTGACTAGGGCTATTAATTTCTCAGCAAAAACACACTTCGAGTTATTTAACTCATATGGTGAGTTGATAGAAACCGGTTTTAGCGCCTCTCTTAATGCTTCTGAGTTGGATAAAGGCGATTACTATCTCAATTACGAGAAAACTTCTGGTAAGGAGATTAGAAAGAGATAGAACTTACTCGCTTTAACCCCGGCTTTCTACTTTATTAAAATTTATTTTAGCCGTATGAATAAAGTCGAGCATATAGGTATAGCGGTAAAAAGTCTCAAAGATTCAGAGAAAATATTCCAAGATATTCTAGGAACAGAATCCTATAAAATGGAGGAAGTAAAATCTGAGAATGTAAACACGCTGTTTTATCAGCTTGGCGAAACCAAAATTGAACTCTTAGAAGCTACTTCTGAGGATAGTCCCATAGCTAAATTTATAGAAAAGAAAGGTGAGGGTCTTCACCATATAGCTTTTCATGTAGATGATATTCAGGGGAAAATAGACGAACTTAAGGGGAAGGGTTATAGAATGATACATGATGTACCTAAAACGGGTGCTGATGATAAAATCATCGCATTTATGCATCCTAAATCTTCTAATGGTGTGCTAGTAGAACTCTGCGCAGATAAGCCTAAAGACTAGTAAGCTCTCTTTATTTTTTCTATCAAAAGTGTAGTAGAAAACCCTTCAGTTAATTCTACCACAGACACCTCGCCTCCATAAGATAATACTTCCTTAGAACCTACGATGAAGGTCTTAGCGTTAGGGTCAGTTTCTTTAGGGTCATAATCAGCTCCTTTCACTAAAATATCTGGTGTAATTTCAGCTATGCAAGCCAGCGGAGTGTCTTCATTAAAAATAAATGCAGTGTGCACGAAGCCTAGTGCAGAAATAAGCTTTAGTCTGTTTTTCTCAGAATTTACAGGTCTCTCAGCTCCTTTCTCTAACCGTTTTACAGAATCATCAGAATTTACCGCTACTACCAAACAATCGGCTAATTGGCTGGCTGCTTGCAGGTAATCAACATGCCCAGCATGCAGGATGTCAAAGCATCCATTGGTGAACACTATCGATTTCCCTTCAGCTTTAAGCTGGTTGATTTTAGGTGATATGTCTTTAAGTAGATGCATTGTTTTTTTTGCGTTGCAACGCGAAAGCGATAGAAGCAACTATTCCGGCTACTATCATCATTATGGTTTGTGCGCCCCATTGAAGCCAAGCCAAAGAAAGCCCGATTTCTTGGATTTCTAATTCAGATAAGTTAGGGTAAAAAGCATACGCTAAGGCCAGAACCAGCACCCCATATTTTATGAGTAAATGATAGGTGCCTATTCCATTTTGGGTGGGAATAATCACGCCTAATCCTCCGGCTACGACTAAGAATAAGCTTTCATTCCAAGTGTAAGAATGCATGTGGAGTGCTTTTAGCATAGCCATCATGCTGAAGTAGTACATGGCCCAAATAACGATGGAAAAGAAGATGAATTGACCTCTTTTTTTCATTTTCTGAATAGAGAGAAACCCTTCCTTCATGCCTCCTACGAAACTTTTTATTTTACTCCATAATGCAGTGGACATTATTTTTTTTCTGAGCAGAAACAGGATAATTACAGCAGCTATTAGAGCAAATAATGCAATCCAAATTAATGCAATCCCTGAAGAACTGCTATCAGCATCTCTAGCGGTAACCTCAAACAAGGAAGTGAAGATGTCATAGTTCAGTAGAAATGCCATTCCTACAAACAGTAAAAGAATAGACGTATCGATGACTCTCTCTAAGATTACAGTTCCGAAGAGTTTGTCTACAGGAATATCTTCTACTTGGTTTATAGCTGTGCATCGCACTATTTCTCCAGATCTAGGGATTACTAAACTCACGAAATAGGACAATGCTACAGCATGAATATTATTCCACTTTTTAGGGAAATATCCCATAGGCTCTAACAGGTTAGACCATCTTAATCCCCGAGCTACTATGGCTACATAACCCATTACTACAGAGGCCAGTACCCATATTTTATCCGAAGACTGAATGATAGCCCATATTTTATCTAATGGGATGTCCTTAGAAGCCAAATAAAGGATGACTAAACCTATTCCCAGGAATAACGGTATTTTGATGTAATTTTTGATGATTAATTAACCATTAAGTTAGTAGCTGTGTCAGGGAATGCTATCGAAGGTTTGAAGCTTTTAGCTTCCTCGAAGTCCATATAGCCGTATCCAATGATTATAACGATATCTCCAACGGCTACTTTTCTAGCTGCAGGTCCGTTTAAACAAATAGTTCCAGCTCCTCTGTCACCAGGGATTACATATGTTTCTATGCGTTCTCCATTGTTTATATTCACGATTTGAACTCGCTCACCCTCTATTATGTTAGCGGCTTCCATTAGAGCCATGTCTATAGTGATACTTCCCACATAATTTAGGTCGGCTTGAGTTACTGTAACTCTGTGGATTTTGGATTTTACTGCTTGTATCTTCATAGGCGCAAAAATAGTAGAATATGCTTAGTGGATTTCATCGGATATAGTCAGAGATGTTAGCGCTCGTAAAACATAAAATAGAGGACTAGTTTATCACTATTTTTATTTCTGTTCTGCGATTAATAGCGTGTTCTTCCTCAGTACATTTAACGTCATCTGTGCAGTTGTTTAATAGCTCAGTTTCTCCCTTGCCTGAAGCGGCCACTTGACTCCCTAGAACTCCAAGTGAAACTAGGTATTCTTGTGCTTTTTTTGAGCGTTTTTGGCTAAGATTAAAGTTGTAGGACTTCTCTCCTCTGCTATCTGTGTGCGAAATTAGTTCTACTGAAATTTTGTCGTTGTTAAATAGAAGTCGAGAGAAACGGCCGAGCTGAAATTTGGCGATTTCTGATAGTTGAGAGCTGTTATTCTCATAAAATATATTTTGAAGATTAAAAACCTCATCCCTAGCTATAGTTATTTCTTCTCCTTTATCATCTATGATATCGATAGCGTCCTCTTCTTTCATTCTCTGGTAAATGGCTTCGTTGTTTTTTATGGGGACCGGTATAACTTGACCATCTTTGAGCATGTTTAATTTAAGCCGTTTAGAGTTTTCGTTAAACTTCAAATTGTATTTAGAGTCAGGAGAAAGAGCACTGAACTTAAATGTTCCACCTTGTGATGTGTAGGACAGCGCGATCATCTCTCCACTTTCTGAGATTACTCTTACTGGCTCTCCTTTTCCGATATCTCCAGGTGTGTTTTCATAGATTTGGCCGTCTATTCTTACTTGCAGTAAGCTTTCGTCTTCGATTGACTTAAATTTTAAATTCTTAATATCATCAGGGTCTATTAATTCGAAAATAAATTCATTTTCTTCATTCACCATAATCATTTGAATAACGTTTCCGTCTTTATCAGTAATATAGAGCACTGCACAATCTTTAATGCGCACATTTTTTTTATCTAGCTTTAGCTTGTAATTTCTTATCTGTTTATCTGACCTGAGGATGAAATTCCCATTTGCATCTGTAATATCATTGTCTATAGGAGCCCCTAAAACTTTTTCCAAAGAGATAGGTATATTAGAAATCCTATTGCCAGAGCAAGCTAGATAACCCGTGATGAGCATTTTTTCCTGTATTGCGGCATTTTTTCTCGTTAGTCTAAAAGGATAGTTGTTTGAGTTCTCTCTGTTTGAGGTTATGTAATAAAGTTGATTGCTCTTTTTATGAACTAAAAAATCATCTTGATCACTATTGAAATGGCTGCTTAATTTTTTGCTCGTTTTAAATTGGTCTCTTTTGGCAGAGGCATAGATGTCTAGTCCATTTCCTTTATCTGAAGAGAAAAATAGCGTGTCATCATAGAATGTGGGGAATGTTTGGCTAGCTAAGGTGTTTGTGCCATAATTTAGTCTTATAGGGTTACTCCATCCATCTTTCAGCTTATTAATTAGGAAAATATCATAATTATTTATCTGATTTCCGCTGTTCGAACTAAAATAAATCTGGTCACCTTCAGCGGTAATAAAAGGATGTAAGTATTGCGTTTTATATGTTCCTTTTAAAATTCTTACAGGAGCTTGGCCAGGATGAGTGATGTATAAATGGTGAAATCCGTTTTTATACAAGCTAAACGCTTTAGAACTATCAGTAGAAGATTCAGAAAGTGAATTCATCCCAACGCTATTGGTAAAAGGGATAATGACAGATAGTTGAGCGTTTTTGAAATCGGAATTCAATGTGATAAACTCATACGCTTCTCCGTACTCAGAATCAGTTAAATTCCAGTTAGAAATGTAATCCTGCAATTTAGGCCGAATAAGAACTCCCCCGTTTTCTTTTATATCTGAGAGGATGCCATGTTCGGTACATTTTTCAGCCTCTACTTCTGAATTTTGAGAGTGAAGAAGCATTGCCGTGCTGGACCAAATTAATATGATTATTAATTTCTTCATCAATTAGAATTTCCCAAGTGAAGGAGCTTTACTTTTATCACTAGGTAACATATAGCCCAGAAAAACTGAGTGGCTCGCAGTGAATGTTTTTACTGATCTGGATAGAGGAACTCCTGCAGTATAACCAGTATGAAATCTTTTGGAGAAATTAATTTCTAGTTGTGCTAGTAAGCCGTAATCGAGTCGGATACCGCCTCCTATCCAGATTTTGTTTTGGTATAAATAATTTAATAGAAAATCACTCTGAAGCTGAAGATTAGTGTCTGACCTTATGTGAGCAGACACTCTTAAAAAATTCAATTCTTTCATTGGAAATACATGTCCTCCAGCTATTTTGAAATGAGGGATTTGTGCCGAGTTGTCTGTATCATTTAAGTTCCAGTCTGAGGAAGTGAGTTGGTTAATCTCCAATCCTATGAAATTTCTGTTATCCGTGTAAATAACTCCGAAGTCTACATCTAAAATCGTGTTATTAAGCTCAGAGAAATTATAGGTTTCGTTTTCTACGTCAAGCACTACTAGTTCAGATGAATTAAAGTTATACTGTCTAAACCCTCCACCTATACCAAAAGAAAGTCTTCCTGAACCTAAGGCAAGTTTGTAGGCGAAAACACCTTTCACGCTTACCTCCTCGTGGGCTCCGATGGCTGTTCTATCTGCTTTTATCGCCAAGCCTAATTTCCTTTTCTGAAGAGGCATGTGGGCAGAGAAATTAAATGAAGTTGGCGCTCCTTTAACGGACCAGAGTTTATAGTAATTGACAGAAAAGTGAGTGGCGTTATAGTTCCCTGCAAACCCTATATTTTCATTTAGTAAATTGAAATGAGAATTTTGATTCAAGTTAAGTTGCTGCCCATTGCTTTTAAAGACAATCAAGCTCAGTAGCACTGAGAATGATATGAATTTTAACTGATTCATCTAAATAATTCGATATATCCTGTTTTTTCCTCTGAATTGGATTGTATTCTATAAAAATAAGTTCCTGCTGGAAGAAGTTCTCCCCGCATGTTATCTCCCCTCCATACTGTATTTGTGTTGTCATAGTTAGTTCCTTCCCATACTACTTGCGCCCATCTATTTAGTATGCTTACTTTATTCTCTGCGTTTTGGTAGAGGGACAGTTCGGGCACTATCCATGTTTCATTGACACCATCATTATTGAGTGTGACAACAGTAGGAATAATATCCTCACAATCATCAGAAGACCCAATAATAGCATCTCCGGTAAAAGTACATTGATCACTAGAGATACTGAAAGTGTATGACCCTTGAGAGAGGTTTTCAACTAGCGATTCTGAGCTCTGGTTTTCCCATGCTATGATATAAGGTCCCGGACATCCAGAAATTAAAAACTCTACAGAGCCACTCTGAGGAAACGCACAAGAGGCAGATGTGATTATAAGCTCTACGAATAAATTATTTTCTGCAGGTTGTTGGAATCCTTGAGTAAGTAATAAAGTGTCTGCTAAGCTTGAGGTAAATAGTATACTAGGACCAACAGTGCTTGACGAGATAATACTACCAGAAATTGTTCCAGTTGAACCTATGACTTGCCTTTCTAAAGATTGGCAAAATAATAGGCTGGGCAGACAAATGAGACATGCTAAAAGAGCCTTCATTTATTGCGGATTGGTATTGTATGAAAGAATGTACCAGTTAGATCCATTGCTTATGATAGTCAATTGTTCCCATGTATTACTGTCCAGTTCTACAGATGGCTTATTATCAATGCTCTGACCAGATATAGGTGCTACCGTTAAAGTGCCTCCTGGAGAGAAACCATAATTGTTGTTGCTAGAGTCAAACCTTTTTATGAAATAGGTTCTGCCAGTACAAATTTCTGCATCAGGTAGGTTGGCTATAATTGATCCTGAGACTACGTCACAAAGAACGACACTGTCATCTCTCCCGAGATCAGCTTCTATAGTTTCGTTTGGGTCGCTAAGAACTGTCATTGTATTCAGTCCAAACGATCCGTTTACCTCAAAAGTGCTGCTAGGGTTAGTGCTGTTAACCCCCACACTAAATCCTTCTGAAGTCAATGATGAATTCCCAGTATTAATGTTCCAATCTCCATCATCAGATATATCAATCAGAGGAATAGACCAAGTCTCGCCATTTTCAGTAAGTTCTAAGTCTGTTCCGTTAATAGAGAAGTTTTGTATTAGCTCATTGTTCGGATCGGCATCTGCATCATTCACGTTGTCTGCAGAAGCTGCTCTAGCACTGTACAGGCTGTATGGGACAGATAAGAATTGGGTAGTGGAAACATCGATAAATCCATCCCCTAAGTCCAGTTCTACATTTAGAAAGTGATTCTGTTCTCCCCATAAAATAGTAGAAAATTCACCCAACTCCACATCGCCTGCACCTATAAATAATTCGAATAATCCGAAAAAATCTGTAGTAGGACTATGAAGTTCTGTATAAACTATATTGTCCTCATCCTCTACATTTATCCTCACGACTAAACTAGTTTCGATTAGTTCAGTTCCCGATTCTCCTCTCGCTACAGCTTGGTAATAAATTCCTTGTGGGACTTCTTGGCTAAGAAGAATATTTGTTGGAAAAAGTAACACTATTGCTAGAACAGTCTTTGCTATCCGATTCATATATTCTATAATTTAATCTAGGAAGATAAATTATATTACAAGCATCTTTTTGTTCGGTTAAGGAATCTATTAACACAAGGCTTCGGAAAAGGAAAAGACTATTTAGAAGTGTCTAAAATATCAGCAGCTCTCTCTATTTCAGCGTAAAAGTCCTCACCGAATTTCCTGATAAGCGGCTCCTTTAAAAATTTATATACGGGCACATCTAAACGAGCCCCGCAGTCACAGGCCGGAGCACAGATTCCCCATTTATGGTAGTTTAGAGCTGTATGAGTTTTAAGTTTTGTTATACGAATAGGATATAAATGACAACTGATCGGCTTCATCCATTCTGACTCACCGTTTCTGTATGCAGTATCATAGCTGCACTTAGCTGTTCCGCTCTTGTCGTAGTGCACATAGGCACATTCTTCAGTTCCTTTTAAAGGTGTCTCTAGTTCTCCGTCTTCTCCTATAGAAAAAAAGCCCTTTTCTTCAATGACTTTTATATTTTCGGCCGACATGTATTTTTTAGCAGCACTGAAGTTTTTTTCAAGTAATTCTAGCTCATCCTCTTCTAACGGAGCGCCACCGCTGCCCTCTACACAGCAAGCGCCTTTGCATGCCGTTAAATCGCAAACGAATTTTTTATCGAATACATCCATAGAGATGAGCTTGTCGTCTATTTCTACCATTTCTTTTTTTTCTGTTTTAAAAACTCTAAAAACTCACTTAACCTTCTCTCTGAAATTTCACACTCCACTTTGTTTTTCAATGTCACTATTCTCTTTTTCTCATTAACAGATAGGATGTGATTCAAATTAATAATTTGACTTCTATGAATTCTGAAAAATTTTGAGGAGTTTAGTAACTCTAGAAGACGTTTTAAATTTCTAGAGATAAGAACCTCTTTTTTGTTTTCTAAGAACAGCCTTGAATAAGCCCCTTCTGCAGAGACATATAAAATGGAATCAGACAATATGGACTCAGGGCCTATATTCAGTCTGGCGCTGGATAGAGAGTTGGGTGATTCTTTTAGAGCTACGAATTTTTCAAAAGCGCTTAACAAATCCTCAGGATCTACAGGCTTCAGTAAATAGCTGATTGCCTTAGTCCTCCATGCTTCTAAAGCATATTCGGAATAGGCCGTAGTAACTATGAAGCTAGTTGTAGTAGCTTTCATGTTGTTGATCAATTCTAGCCCGCTAGTACTCCCCATTCTAATGTCTACGAAAGCTAAGTCTGGAGAGTGCGTTGCAATATATTTTTGTGCTTTCTCAGGATGCTGGAAAGTGGCGCCAATAACAATTTGTGGACAGTACTTTTGAATCAAATAGATAAGAACCTCCAAAGCAGGCTTTTCATCATCGATTAATATCGCACTATACTTCTTTTTTTTCATATCAGGTTCTACAGAACAAAGTTAGATATTCTGAACTGATTATAATTTATAGGAGTACTTTTACTTTTATAAATGAGTAAGAAAGAGGCCATAGAATATCTCAGGAAGCTAACTTTTCACAAGCTGGTAAATATGATTAAGCTTTGGCTTAGTTTTTATTACTCTAAGCTAATGTCTAAACCAGCTATATGGGGAATGCCGACTTCCTTAACCATAGAGCCGACTACAGCTTGTAATTTGGGTTGCCCTGAGTGCCCGTCTGGATTAAAAATATTTTCTAGGCCTACGGGAAGCTTAAAGCAGAATACTTTAGAAACTACCTTGAGGGATTTAGACAAGTACTTAACCTACATAAATTTTTATTTTCAAGGTGAGCCGTACATTCATAAAGATTTTTTAAACCTAGTTAAATTGGCGAGTGAAAAAGGGATTTTCACATCTACCAGTACTAATGGTCATTTTTTGTCAGAAGATAATGCCCGCAAAACCGTAGAATCAGGCTTGGATAAGCTAATAATCTCATTAGATGGGACCACCCAAGAGACATACGAGTCATATAGAATAAACGGGAGATTAGATAAAGTTCTGGAAGGAACAAGAAATATTATCAAGGCCAAAAAAGAGTTAAACTCTAAATCTCCACTAGTCGTTTTTCAGTTTTTAGTAGTTAAGCCTAATGAACACCAGATAGATGACGCTAAAAGCCTTGCCGAAAAAGAAGGTGTAGACTTTATTACCTTTAAAACAGCTCAACTCTATGATTTTAAAAACGGAAATGAACTCATGCCTACGAATGGTGAGTATTCTAGATACAGAAAGAAAAAAGACGGCACCTATGAAATTAAAAATAAGCTAGAAAACCAGTGCTGGAGAATGTGGAGAGGAAGCGTGGTAACTTGGGATGGAAAGATTGTCCCATGCTGTTTTGATAAAGACGCTACTCATGCCATGGGTAATGTGAACGAATTATCGTTTAAAGAAGTGTGGTTAGGAAGTCAGTATAACGCGTTCAGAAAAGGGGTGTTAAAAGGAAGAAGTACTATAGAGATTTGTCAGAATTGTTCCGAAGGAACTAAAGTTTGGGGTTGATAATAAAGCAATTAGTGAACTTTTATTGTTTTCACCAAGCTTTTAGGTTTGAGGTTCGTGTTAAAACCGAGACATTTAAAATCACTTAAAAAAATAAGAATGAAAAAATTTATTTATTTATTGCCCTTTTTATTGCTTTCGTTTTCCGCTTTCTCCCAAGATCCTTGCGAGGGAATGGAGGATGAGTTTGTTTGTGTTGAATTAACACCAGGATTTGTTGTTCCTATGTCAGCGTGTGAAGCTATGCTTGCAAATTTGAGCGTAGTAGACTGTGATGATTATGGTATAGTTTTCGAAAACGATACATCAGATGTGGTAATTAACGATTGGGATGAAGAGTGTGATTGTAATTGGGATTCTGAGGAATTCGTTTGTGTTT